>Ga0209211_10002372_pt1 | contig 32633 bp, 37 predicted proteins | sample RifGroA2_FD_183992 | JGI IMG/M metagenome (GOLD analysis project Ga0209211, IMG submission 183992) | Groundwater microbial communities from Rifle, Colorado, USA - Groundwater A2 (SPAdes) (version 2) | ecosystem: Environmental > Aquatic > Deep subsurface > Groundwater | place: Rifle, Colorado... | reverse complement strand
ATTTGTCGTCTTTTTGGAAAAACTCAAAAAGCTCCTGGCCCAGTTCGGCGTTCATTTGAGCTTCTTTTTTTCCCCTGAATTGAGCGCCGAAGGAATCGTTGTTATGGCCCGGGACGATTAAAATTTTAATTTTATTATTTTCGGTTTTATAACTGGCTAAAATTTGTTCGGGGGTGATTCTTTCGGCAAAAAACGGCCCGGCGACATAGCGCAAAGCGGAGCCGACATAAGGCAGATTATATTCGTAGCCGATGTAAGCAAAAAAAGAAAAAAACAAAAAAACGACAAAAATTATAAAAACCGTTCCTGTTTTTTGCATAGCATATTTATTTTACCTTATTTGATTCGCCAAAGGAAATTGGATAGAATTTAAAGGAGACTCTATGCGAAAAATTTTTCTGACAACCAAAGACGGAGTAAAAATCGCCGCCAATTTGTATCCGGTAGAATCTCCGGCCGGATGGATTATTTTTTCTCATATGATGCCGGCCGTGAAAGAATCTTGGAATGATTTGGCAAAGCGATTTCAAGGCGCGAGTTATGAGGGTATCGTCATTGATTTGAGGGGGCATGGCGAATCGATATCCGGCGGCTTGACGCGAAAATTAAACTATCGGAATTTTTCCGACGCGGAACACCAAAAAAGCATTTTGGATTTGGCGGCGGCGGCTGATTTTTTAATCCAAGAACGGAAAGCGGCGGCGGGCAAAATTTCTTTCGTCGGCGCTTCCATCGGCGCCAACATGTCGCTTCAGTATATAAGCGAGCGTTCGGAATTTAAAACAGCCGTTTTGCTTTCGCCCGGATTGGATTATCGGGGCGTTAAAACCGAACCAATGGTCAAAAAACTTTCCGCCGGACAAAAAGTGTTTTTTGTCAGTGCTAAAGACGATGTCCGTTCCGGCGGAAACAACGCCGAAGAAAATCAAAAACTTTATGATTTAACGCCGCAGGGAGTTAAAAAACAAATTAAAATTTACGAAACCGGCGGCCACGGCACGGATATTTAAAATGTCCAATCAGAATTGTCGGACTTAATAAAAGATTTTATTTAATTTGGCGAAATTTTGGCGGATTGTGGGAAAAGAAATACAAAAATGGTAAAATATTTCTATGGGAGATTTTAATCAATGGAATGAGTTAAAAAAGAAAATTGAAGCCGATAAAAACGATCCTGATAAATTTCCGAAAGAAAGAGAAGTTTGGATGAGCAATATTGGTAGAAATATCGGTTTTGAACAAAATGGAAGCGGAGATAATTTTTCTCGTCCCGTTGTGATTGTAAAAAAGTTTAACAATCACATGTTTTGGGTAACACCGCTTTCAACTAAACAGAAAGATTTTGATTTTTATTTCAACTATATTGATTCAAATAATCAAAAAGTTTCCGCAATTCTTGCGCAGATGAAATTAGTTAGCGTCAAAAGATTAAAAAGAAAGCTCTACGATATCCCAAATGAACTTTTTAATGAAATGAAGCAAAAATTAAAATCTTTTCTTTAGAAACTCGAAACCCCGCTTTTGGCGGGGTTTCTCGGAGCCTTTCGGCGCTTTGTATATTCAATATAGCAAAGCAAAAAAATAAGTCAAGGAAAATTTTAGCGGGCTATCCTATCAATCAATCTTTTGTTTAAAAAACTCCAAAGTAGTTTTAACTATACTGCCGTCAAGATTAGTTAAAACTGCTTCAACTTTTTTAACAATTTCATTTGGTGATTGATCTTTTTTATCAATTCTAATTTCTCCAGTCTCTCCAAAAATCAAATGGACTTTTTCTCCATTATTCTGTTTATCACCAACGAATAGATGTTGTTCGTTGCCTTGAGTTCTTGATTCAACCCACAGATTTTTATCCTCAAGCCTGTTGATAATTTTCTTTTCTGTTATAAATTGCTCGAAAAAATTGATATAGCCGCTTATCCATTCCTTACCCCTGATTGGATAACCGCTAGTATTAGACCATAAAGTTCTCGGTTTGCTCGAAAGTTTGAATTTCTTATATCGTAATGCTAACAAACTATCACCCTTTATATTCTGATCTAAAAACTGTTCAATTTTTTCTTTTACTTCTTCAAGCTCTGTGGTAAGAAGCAAGTTTTCTTCAATTGCTTGCGATTTTGATTTTATCAACTTGATAATTTCTTCTTCCGTCATATATTTTCCAAAGGATATATATCGAAAGCAACCTCCTCGTATGGATGAACTATCTTTACTTTTTCAATGACTTCTTTCAAAATTTCTCGCGGCACAATTGCTTCAATTCTTTCTTCTTTAACGGCTTCATATTTTCTGGTTCTACCAATAGCAGGATTTGCCTTTTCATTTCCACGAAAACGGCCTGTGCCGTGAGAAGAAAAAGAGCAGAAATCATAATTTCCAATTTTTCCCGCTCCTGCTTCGCCGAGAGCTTGGCGCACAGTGTCAGCGTAGGAGAGCGGGACAAAAACGACGAGTTTTACATTTTCAATCGCCATAGTTAGTTATTTTCCTTTCCTTTACCGAAAACTATGTAGAGAAAAACTTTGTAGTAAATCACTAACAAAATAGTAAAACCCAAAACTACCCAGAGAACACTTTGGAAAGCACCAAAAAGAGATTTTGCCGTTGAAGGTTGCCAGACGGCCATATCATCCGCCTCAAAACCATACGATAGTGCTTTCTTCACATTCCCGTATTTTTGTGTGTTATCAAGGTCAAGAATTTGAACGCATATTGCATTATTTTGGGACAAATAATTTTTGAAGTCGTCCAACGAAACCAGGTCGAGATTTCCCTTATAAAAACTTACGCCAGTTTTTGCACCGATTTCCTCAACCTTACTGGCGACATTTTTAGAGCAATAATATTCTTGTAGCAAAAGCCAACCGCCATTATGACCATAATCGTTTCCATAAACATTTCCCTCATAAATTCCAATTCTCTCCTCTGGCTTAACTAAGCTACCTATCAGGCGAATTTGATCGTCTAGGCGGTCGGAAAGCATATCGACTTTTGAATATTTTGGCCATTGAGTATTGGCAACACTAGCCCAAGCGGACGCAATAATAAAAACAACAAAGAAAATTCGGTGCCACCAACGACCGCCTAAATTCAAGTCCTTTCTGAAAAAATTTGCCCAAAATTGATTGCTCATATTTTTGAATATTATTTTAGTAATTCCTTCATTGGAACGTCTAACGACTTGGCGATATTTATCATTATAATCGAATTTCTGTCATTTTGCTCGCACCGCGAAGCTCCCGAGTCTTCGAGGGAGCGAATTGGTGGACCTAGGGAGAATCGAACTCCCGACTCGTCATTGCGAACGACGCGTAATGCCACTTTACTATAGGCCCATTTAAATTTCAAAAGTTTTTGTAAGTATTTTTATCAAAATTTTGGCATCTATACCCTTGCCCTTATTGTCGCGCGCCGAATTAAAGATAACTCGCTCTTTGTTTTTAAGTTTTAGCACCATTGTTATTTTTAATTAAAGCAAACAAGGTTTTTCTAGGTCGCCCTTTCCACGTATTGCCGGGTTTCGGTGTTGATGACGATGGTGTCGCCTTCGTTGACGAAAAGGGGAGTGTTGATCATGGCGCCGGTTTCCACTTTCACCTGCTTGTTTCCGCCTTGGGCGGTATTGCCTTTCATACTTGGCGGAGCTTCCACGACTTTGAGTTCCACTTTGACCGGCGGTTCCAAGCCGATTATTTTTTCGTTGAAAAGTTTGGCGTCAACCAAAGAGTTGGTTTTCAGCAAGTCTATAAAAGCCGGCACGACGCTTTCTTCCAGTTTGAATCGGGCGCTTGGATTATCTTTTTCGCAGAACCAATGTTCGCCTCGGTTGCTGTAGAGATATTTTATCGGTTTGGTTTCAATTTCGGCTTCTTCAAACTTATCCGAAGGCTGGAAAGTTTTTTCCACCGTTTTGCCGGTGATGATATTTTTTATTTTTGTCTGGACAACGGGCTTTCTTTGCTGCATTCTTAAGAAGTGGAACTCCATTACCACGTAAGGCTGGCCTTCAAAGACCATAAACACGCCCGGCTTTAAATCGTTATAATTCAACATAAAAACAATAGTATAATGAAACCTTTTTTAAATCAAGATAGTTGTAATAAGCGAAAGGTCGGAAAATTCAGCATTATTTGTTAATTTTTGTTTATGAAGGCGAGGGAAATAGCCGGCCAAAACATAAAAAATCTTCCCGACGAGGAAGTTTTGGCTATTTCCCTTGTTTCGCCTTCCGCTTTTGAGATTTTGGTGGACCGATATCAAAGCGCTTTTTTGAGAAAAGCCGGCGGAATTGTGAAAAGAGAAGATGACGCCCAAGATACCGTCCAAGAAACTTTCGTAAAAATTTACCTTAACGCCAAGAAATTCAAAAAAGAGAAAGCGGGCGATTCTTTCAAAAACTGGGCTTACAAAATACTTATAAACTGCGCCATCAGCCGGTACGGCAAGTTGAAAAAAGAAATGCTGGCCTTGAAGCCTCTGGACTTGAGCGATTCGGGAGAAAAAGCGCTTAATCTTTCCGCCGATTACGCGGAAAGAGAAAATCTGGAAACGAAAATTGACAACAAAAATTTTGTTTCGGGAATTTTGGAAAAACTGCCGGACGCTTTCAGCGCGATTTTGAAGAAATATTTTTTTGGCGGGAAATCTCACAAGGAGATTGCCGCCGAGGACGGCATTTCCGCGGGGGCGGCCAAACTACGGCTGTTTCGAGCCAAAAAAGCTTTCAAAAAAGCGGCGGAAGAGCTGGGCAAAAGGCCATTGGTGATTTAAAATATATAATTATGGATAATTTATTGAATAATAATTTATTGAAAAAAAGAATAATGAGAAGAGTTTACGCGATTTGGTTTGTAAAATCGGTTTACGCCAAGATGGCGATTTTTGGCGCGATATTGTTTGCGTCTTATTTGCACATATCTTTTATCCATGTTTTTTCCAACACGATAAACGCTTCTTCCGGCTTCTTGTTGTCCGCCAAATATCTGACTTCTAGTTTTGTGGCGGCGGATATAATTTCCAAGTCTTTGTTCGCGGGAATGCTTGTAGCCGTTTTTATAACGGGAAAAGATTTATTTAAATTTAAATTTAAAAAAGAAAACACCTTATTTGCGAGAAATTGATTTTTTGTGATATATTAAGGCTGTTATGGACGAAAAGGAAATCCTGAAATTTTGGAAGGAAAATAAAATTTTTGAAAAATCTCTGGAGAAACCCGCGCCTAACGGGGAGTTTGTTTTCTATGACGGTCCGCCGTTTGCCACCGGCTTGCCTCATTACGGCAGTTTGCTTTCTTCTGTCGCCAAGGATGTTTTTTGCCGTTACAAAACGATGCGCGGCTACCATGTCCGCCGCCGGTGGGGCTGGGATTGCCACGGCTTGCCCATAGAAAATATGATTGAGAAAAGGCTGGGGCTCAAGAGCAAAAAAGACATTGAGGCGATGGGGGTGGAAAAATTCAACGAAACTTGCCGTTCCGCCGTTTTGGAAACCGCTAACGACTGGAAAGAATATATAGAAAGAGTCGGCCGATGGGTGGAATTTGATAACGCTTACATGACCATGGGCAACTCGTTTATGGAAAGCGTTTGGTGGGCGCTCAAACAGCTGTGGGATAAAGAGCTTATATATGAAGGGCGGAAAGTTTTGTTGTATTGTCCGCGATGCGAAACGCCCTTGGCCAAAGCGGAGGTGGCGATGGATAACAGTTATAAAACTGTGACCGAAGAGGCGGTAACCGTGAAATTTAAAGTAAAACCCGGCCAGAAAATCGGCGAATGGACAACGGATGACAATACTTATGTTTTAGCATGGACGACAACGCCGTGGACATTGCCGGGCAATGTCGCCTTGGCGATCAATGAAAAAATAGATTACTGTCTGGTTGAACAAGATAAAGAAAATTATATTTTAGCCAAAGAAAGATTGGCGGTTTTAAAAGAAGGGTATAAAGCTTTACAAGAGCTTAAAGGCAAAAGTCTTGCTGGCTTTGAATACGAACCGCTTTATGAAATTCCGGTGGTAAAAAATTCGGCCTCGCCTTCATCAAATTTCGGTGGAGCAAAGAAAAAATCTCACTATGTCGTTTCAGCCGATTTTGTGACCACTGAAGATGGCACCGGCATCGTTCATATCGCTCCGATGCACGGGGAAGATGATTATAATGTCGGCGTAAAATACGACTTGCCGATAATTCCGCTTTTGGACCAGAGCGGGCATTATAACGATAACGCGCCGGAAATTGTTAGGGGTTTTTACATCAAAAAAGGGGAGAGATACATCAAAGAAGATTTGGAAAAAAGAGGATTGATTTTTGCCAAGCAACCGTACACCCACTCCTATCCGCATTGCCACCGCTGTGAAACTCCGCTTTACTACAGCGCGCTTTCTTCTTGGTTTGTAAACATCCAAAAGGTGAAAAACCGGCTGGTTCAGCTGAATGAAAAAATAAATTGGCAGCCGGAACATCTCAAACACGGGCGATTTTTAAACATCGTGGAAGGCGCGCCGGACTGGAATATCTCACGCAACAGATATTGGGCTTCGCCCTTGCCGATTTGGAAGTGCCAAAAATGCCAAAAAACGGAAATGATCGGTTCGATGGATGACTTGAAAAAATATACCAAAAAATCCGGCAATAGATATTTCGTGATGAGACACGGGGAAGCAAAGAGCAATGTTGGCAAACTTTTTAATTCTAAATTGGAAAACAGCCACAAACACCCGCTTACTGAAACAGGGAGAGAACAAGTTTTATATTCCGCCCAAAGACTAAAAGAGGAAAAGATTGATTTAGTCTTTTATTCCCCGTTTGAAAGAACAAAAGAAACAGCTTTTATTGTGACGAAAGAAATAGGATTAGCCAAAGAAAAGATGGTAAGCGACAACAGGCTAGCAGAAATAAATGTTGGTATTTTTGATGATCAGCCAATAAAAGAATATTATGCTTATTTTTCTTCGGATTTGGAAAAATTCAGCAAAGCACCGCCGGAAGGAGAGACTTTCAAGGATATAAAAAAAAGAATGGGAGAATTTTTATATGAAATTGAAGCCAATTATCAAGGGAAAAATATCTTGATTATAAGTCACGGATACCCAATTTCGATGATTCGCTCAGCAGCTATTGGATTTGACGAAAAAAAAACGGTTGAAACAGATGAGCCATTCAAAACAGGTCAATTCATGGAGCTTGATTTTGTTCCTCTTCCTCATAATCGCGATTTTACTCTTGACTTGCACCGGCCGTATATAGATGAAGTGGAGTTGATCTGTTCCGATTGCGGAGGGGAGACAAAGAGAGTGCCGGAAGTTTTGGACGGGTGGTTTGAATCGTCTTCTATGCCGTTTGCCGAGTATCATTATCCGTTTGAAAATAAAGAGCAGTTTGAAAAAAGATTTCCCGGAGACTTTGTCACCGAATACATCGCCCAAACTAGGACTTGGTTTTACTATATGCACGCCATCGCTGGCATGCTTTTCGGCGATGCAAGTTTCAAGAATGTGGTTTCCACCGGCACTATTTTGGCGGAAGACGGAAACAAAATATCCAAATCCAAAGGCAATTATACCGACCCGATGCTCAATATGGATAAATTCGGGGCCGACGCTCTTCGTTATTACCTTATGGCCGGTCCGGTAATGCAGGCGGAAGACATTAAATTTTCCGATAATGAATTAAAGGAAACTCACGGGAAAATTATAAATATTCTTTGGAATACTTTTAAATTTTATGATTTATACAAAGCGGAATATGACGGCAAAACATCGGCCAAAGAAAGCGAAAATGTTTTAGATAAATGGGTATTAGGATTGCTTGATAATTTGATTGTTGAGGTGTCGGACGGTTTAGACAGTTACAACACAGTAAAAGCCAGCCGGCCAATCAAGGACTTCATAAGCGATTTTTCCACTTGGTTCGTAAGAAGGTCAAGAGACAGAGTGAAATCCGCCTCCCAGACAAGCGATGTCGGGAATTCCCGACATCGCTTGTCTGGGAAAACGGCGGACAAGCAGTTTGCCTTGGCGACAATGAGAGAAGTTTTAAACGAACTTTCCAAGCTCATCGCGCCGGTAATGCCGTTCATCGCTGACGGAATTTACAAAGGACTGGGAGTTGGCAAAAAAGAAAGCGTGCATTTGGAAGAATGGGCAAAAAAAGTCGAAAGTCGAAAGTCGAAAGTGGAAAGTCTAATTGAAGAAATGGAAGAGGTTAGGAAAATTGTTTCATTGGGACTGGAGGCGAGAGCAAAAGCGGGGATTAAGGTAAGACAACCGTTAAAAAAGTTAAAAGTTAAAAGTCATAAAGTCCATAAAGTGGAGAAAGAAATGCTAGATTTGATAAAAAATGAACTGAATGTCAAAGAAATTGTTTTTGACGAAAGTATCAAACAAGAAGTTGAATTGGACACGGAAATTACCCCGGAGCTGAAAGAAGAAGGGGAATTGAGAGATTTGATTCGCGGCTTGCAAGATTTGAGAAAAAAAACGGGGTTAAAACCGGGCCAGAAAATCGTTTTGCTTGTTCAAGCTGAAGTTAAAGCCATAGAGTTTATGGAAAAATTCGCCGAAGAAATCAAAAAATCGGCCGGACTGGAAAAATTAGAATTTAACGCCACACTAGAAGATGGCCAAGAAATCTCAACGGATGGTTTTGTGATAAAGGCGAAGATAGAAGCGTAAAATTTTATTTAATTTATCAAAAAACAAATTTCTATGCCAGAAATGATGGAAAATAATAATTTTGAAAAAAAATTAGCTCCAAAACTGGAAGCGCTATACGACGAAGTGCCAAACTGGGAAAATATTTTGCATTTCGTGAGAGAAGGAGAAAATAATTTTATCAGCGATCTCAAAATGCTTGATTTAAATAAACTTGGCATAGAGACTAGCGATGTCCATGTTTATTCAGATATAGAAGTGCAGGCATTTATTGTGGGAATCACCTCAAAAGACAACCCGCGCGAAATTATCGCCAAATCGTATCTTGTTTACGGCGCGCATTGGATAGACGATTTTTTTGACAATCCAAAGATTGGGGTGCCATTTGAAAATATTTTTAAAAACAGAAATGATATCAATGAAGCTTTGACCCGTATGGGTTCTATTGGTCAGGTTGGCTTATTGCTTGCGGAAAAAGTTCCACACCCAGAGGGTGTGCTAAAAGGCCTTCAGCGTATGATATACGGTGGACTGGTTCAGCGTTCATCTTCTCGGGAACAAAGAGATTTGCTTAAAAAGGAATATCAAGATTTAGGGATTCAGTCAGTTGACAGTCGTGTTGGAAAAGAAATCGCTTCAATTCAAGCAGAGACATATTGGATGACCAATAAAACAGTTCTGGAAATGATGAACGCTTCAGAAACCAATTTCAATTTCACAGTAGCAGAATTGTGGAATCTTATTTATGCGCCCGCTTTGTATTATCACGATATTGCGGAAGAAGAACAAAACAAGGAGGCATCTTTTGAGAGGGATGAAAAACCGAGAGACGAAGAAATGATAAAAATGATAAAAATTGGGGCAAAGTACCTTGCTCAATTTCCGGATGATAAATTTGATTTGCGAATACACCAGTTAAAATTTTTACTCTCAGCCTTCAAAAAAAACTTACCAGTCGCCATTATCTCGGAGTATGAATTGATCATTAAGGAATACGGCCGATAAAGAAGAAATTCTATATTTTAAATTGGGGGTAATGATGTTGACCTTTTTGGGCGTTGTTGATACCATAAAAACAAATGAATACTATAACAATTCCAAAAAATTTAATAAAAACAAAAAGCGAAGATTTGATGGTTATTTCGCGCAATAAAGATTGAATTTTACTCTTGTTTTAAAAAGTTTTTCAAATGGCGCATCAAATTTATTTGACGGAGGGGATAATTATCAAAAAAAGAGATTTTGGCGAAGCGGACAGGCTGTTTTGGATTTATACCGAAAAATTCGGGATGATAATGACATCCGCCAAAGGTGTCCGGCTGGAAAAGTCAAAACTTCGCGGCGGGCTTCACCTTTTTTCTTACGGCAAATTCGCGTTGATATCCTCAAGAGAATTTTGGAAAATTGTGGACGCGCAAGATATTTGCCATGCGAAAAACATAGAGCTTGCCGGAAAGTTTTCCGGCATTGCCGGCCTTCTTTTAAGAATGATAAAAGGACAAGAGCGAAACAATTTTCTCTGGCAAGAACTGAAAGGTTTGTTTTTGGCTTTGTTTAAAAATAAAACAGAAGAAAAAAATTTAAAAGATTTGGAAATAAATTTTAACGCTAAAATACTGCGCGAATTGGGCTATGTGGCAGATTTGCCGAAGACCAGAAAAGAAATCATCTCGGCCATAAATAGAGCCATAAAAGAAAGTATGCTATGATGATTAAGTTCATAAAGTCGATAAAGTCGAAAGTCTATAAAGTTTATGGCTATGGATAATCTTGAAAACCTGAAAAAAAAGCTGTATCAAAAGAGCCGGAAATTTTCCAACCGGCTGAAAAGAGAAACTCTGCGCCAAGAAGAAAACCAAACCAGTCCGTATTGGCAAAAAGAAGAGCCCGCTCACTCGGCAGACGAGCCAGAAAAGAATGATGTGGGTGATTTTACCACCCCCCAAAACAGCGTCTTCAAGCGTCTGAAAATTTTTCTTTATTTGCTCGTTGTCTTTGTCGTTTTGGCGGGCGGGACGGCGGCTTACCTTATGTATTCCGGAGGCAATATAGTTTCTTCCTCCAATGTTTCCATTGACGCCAACGGGCCGATCTATGTGGATGGCGGACAGCCGGCCAGATTTAATTTCACCATCAGAAATCAGAACAGCGTTTCTTTGGAAGCGGCCGATTTGATTTTTGATTTTCCGGCCAACACGTATTCGGCCGAAGGCGCTTCTTTAACCCGCATCCGCATACCCCTGGAAGATTTGGAGCCGGGGGCGGCGATAAACAAATCATTGGACATTGTTTTTTTTGGTTTGGAAAACGAGGAGAAGAAAATAATCGCCAATTTGGAATACAGATTCGCCGAGTCCAACGCCACTTTCGTCAAAAGCAAAGATTATTCCGTCAAGATTTCCAAAGCGCCCCTGGGTTTGTCTTTGACCGCGCCTAAAAACGCCGTTTCCGGTCAAAAAATTTCCATTAAAATAGCCGTTATTTCCAATTCCGAATCTACGGCCAAAAATTTAAAAGTGGAAATGAAATATCCGCCCGGCTTCAGATTTAACAATGCGGAGCCTAACCCCAGCAAAGGCAATAATATCTGGACATTGGGCGATATCGGCCCTTCTCAAAAAAGCGACATAACCGTGGAGGGGACGATTGAGGGGGAAAATTCCGAAGAGAGAACTTTCACGGCGGCCGTCGGGACGGTGGGCGACGACGGAAATCTCAAACCGTTTGGAACAGCTTCGGAAAAAGTGGCCATAAAAAAATCCCCGCTTAATTTGTCGGTTTCCATCAACGGGAAAGACGATTCCACCAATACGGCTTACGCCGGAGAAATGATAAGAGTTGATTTGGGGTGGGTGAACAACCTTTCCTCAAGCATAAAGGACGCCCAAATTGAATTGGAAATAAAAGGCGAAGCTTACGACCAGAGATCAGTTTCCGTGACCAAAGGGGCTTATAGAAGTTACGACAATAAAGCGGTCTGGAATTCCGCCAGTTTGAAAGACCTTCTTTCCATCGCCCCGGGGAGCTCCGGGAAAGCCCAACTCGGTTTTTCTATAAAAAATCCTTTGCCGATTTATAAACAAGGGGATAAAGATTTTTCCATCAGCGTGGAGGCGAGAATAATCGGGACAGGCACTTCCGATGAATTTGAAAACAAGCAAATAGAAGACAGCGCGAAAAAAGAAATTAAAATAGGTTCAAGGCTTCAAGCCGTTGGAAAAACTTTGCATTATTCCGGACCATTTCAAAATTCCGGCGAAGTTCCGCCTAAGGTCGGCGCGGAAACGACCTATACCGTGGTTTGGTCCCTAGCCAACAACGCCAATGACTTGGCAGGAGCCAAAATAACCGCTTCTTTGCCTCCTTATGTAAGCAAAGAAAATTTAGTAAGCCCGGAAGATTCTGATTTGCTGTTTGACGAAAAAAACGCGGCGCTTATTTGGAATGTCGGGGAGGTACCGGCCGGAACTGGTATAATAATGCCGGCTAAAGAAGTGTCTTTCCAAGTTTCTTTTTCGCCCAATCTTACGCAAGTGGGGGAAACGCCGGTTTTGGTAAATAAAGCCGTTGTGGAAGCAAAAGATTCGTTCACTGAGGAAAATATTTCCGCCGAGATTCCGGCCTTGACCGTAAAATTAAGCGGCGACCCGCAGTCCAAAGGCGGAGATGATAAGGTAAGGGAATAGTTTGTGGCATATTGCGAATGGCTTATAGGTAAAAAATAATGAAAAAAGAAAAACAACAAGAACAATTTTATAAAATAATAGTTAATATTGACCAGTTGTCAAATCTGGTTCCTCTTTCTGGTGGTGAAAAAAATAAATTAAAAGAAATAATAGAAAAGGAACCACTTAAGATTACCCAGCATTATGCATCATTAATAAATTGGGGTGACAAAAATGATCCTCTTCTAAAAATAGTAATGCCCAGCGTGGAAGAATTAATAGAAACAGGGTATGTTGATACAAGCGGCGAGTATGAAAATACTAAAATAAATGGATTGCAACATAAATACCCGCAAACTGCCCTTATACTGGCCACAAGCAATTGCGCGTCTTTTTGCCGATTTTGTTTTAGAAAAAGATTGGTCGGGAAGATATCTGACGAGATAGCTTGCGACTATAATGAAATAAATAAATACATACAAGACCACAAAGAAATAAATAACGTATTGCTTACTGGCGGAGATCCAATGACTTTGCCAACAGACAATCTATTAGAAATTATTGGCAATCTAAGAAAAATAGAACACATAAAAAGCATAAGAGTAGGCACTCGCATATTAGCTTATTTGCCGCAGCGTATAATCGAGGACAAAGAACTGTTAAATGGACTGGCGGAATATAGTACCCCAGAGAAAAGATTATATGTGATTTCTCATTTTGATCACAAGAAAGAAATATCCGACCTAAGCATAAAAGCGATAGATCTTCTTCTTAAAAAAGGAATTATTTTATTAAATCAGTCAGTCCTATTAAAAGGAGTAAATGATAATCCCGACTCAGTAACAGATCTTTTTAATAAGCTATCAGACATTGGTATCAGGTCATACTATTTATTTCAGTGCAGGCCGGTAAAAAATGGTAAACATTTTCAAGTATCTCTTAAAAATGGTTATGAAATTTTTGAAAAGGCAAAATTAAAAATGAGTGGGCTGGCTAAAACAGCCAGATATATAATGTCGCATACTTCTGGTAAAATTGAAGTAATAGGGGTAAAGGAAGATAAAATTTATTTAAAGTACCACCAAGCCAAAGACACAAAGGACATAGGCAAGTTCTTTTCCTTAAAATTGACTGATAATTCCTTCTGGCTTGATGATTTGACAGAAGATAGACTAAGTTAAAAAAATGATGCTGGATAATCAAATAAACTTATGATAATTTTTTTGGATGGTAAATTTTTACCGAAAGAAGACGCTAAAATATCTGTATTAGACCACGGATTTTTATACGGAGATGGAGTTTTTACGACCTTTCGCACATACGACGGGAAAATATTTCGTTTGGCTGAGCACATAGACAGGTTTTTTGAATCTGCAGAAATCATAGAACTAAAAATACCTTGGTCAAAAAAAGAAATTGCGGAATGGGCAAAAGAGACCTACGAGAGGAATAAAAATGAATTTTTTGATGCAAGAATAAGGATCAGTATTTCCAGGGGCGTTGGTTCTGACATCCCCGTTGATTATGTAGATTCTTGCACACCCTCTATAAATATAATTGTTTCAAAACTGCCAAGATACGATAAGTCTGCTTATCAAAAAGGCATTTCTTTAATGACATATGAAATTGATAGAATTTTGCCAAAATCAAAAAATTTTAGCTTCATAGCGAGCGTTATATCAACCAAAAAAGCCAAGAGGAGCGGCTACTGGGATGCATTAATGATAGATGGAAATGGCTATATAACGGAGAGTTCAACTGGGAATGTGTTTTTTGTAAAAAACAATGTTTTGTTTACACCAGCAAGGGGTGTGTTGGAGGGTATAACAAGAAAGTGTATATTAGAAATTGCCCAAGAAAGCGGGATAAAACATTACGAAGAGATGTTTAGGCTAGATAAGATACTTGATGCAGATGAAGTTTTTATTACAGGAACAACAAAAGAAATATTACCTGTTGTTGAGATTAATAAGATTAAAATTGCTAGCGGAAAACCGGGACGAATAACCGTAGAATTAACAAAAAAATTTAAAGAAAAAATAAAAAATTTTATTAGACAACCATGATGTTTCCAAAAGAAAAATTTAACATTGGCAACAAAGAAGAAAAAAAAGATTTAAAATCTCAATCCGAAGGTTTTTTAAGTGGACAAGAAAATGAAAAGGTAGAAATTTTATCAGCAAAAGAGAATGACATAGAGGGAATATTAAAAATTCAACAAGAGCATTTACTAAAAAATGTTTCAACCGACACAGAAAAAAAAGATGGCTTTTTGTTATTTGAAACTGCAGCAGAAACGCTAAAAGAAATAATCGAAGAAGAAAAAATAATAATAAGCAAGGTTGACGATGATTTAGCTGGATATCTCATATTAATGACGCCTGAAAAATTAAAAAAAAGTGATTTTTACGCCCTCTTTCTTGAAAATATCAAAAACTTTAAGTATAAAGACAAGCAATTAGATAATTATAATTACATTGTTTATGCGCAAGCTGCCGTAAGTAAAAAATACCAAGGTATGGGCTTAAACAGAAAGATGCAAAAAGAAGCAAAAGAACGATTTATAAATTATTATGACCTTGGGATAGGAGAGATAAATACAAAAAACGAGGCTTCTTTGAAGGTTAACATTGATAGATTGGGATGGAAACCAGTCGGGATCTATAAGGATCCAAAAGGAGAAGAATGGTGTGTGACAATTGATGATTTTAAAGAAGAAAAAGAAAAGGAAAAAAAAGAATAAATATATGAAAGATTTGGAAAAAATAATATCGCTTTGCAAAAGAAGGGGTTTTGTGTTCCCCGGTTCGGAGATTTACGGCGGGTTTGCCGGGACATACGATTGGGGCCCGTTGGGAACAGAACTTCGGAGAAATGTGGTCAATGAATGGACGGAAGTCATGCAGTCGCATGACAATATGGCATTTTTGGATTCCAGTATTTTCACCGCCGCGAAAGTGTGGGAAGCGAGCGGGCATATATCTGGATTTTCCGATCCGATGGTTGTTTGCAATCATTGTCATACGAAATTTCGGGCAGATCATTTGCTTGACGCGATAGGAGTTGTGGCGGATGAAAAAATGACCGAAAAACAAATCAATGCGATATTTGATGAACACCGGACGAAACTGCGCTGCCCTGTCTGCGGCAAGAAAGACTTTGGCAAAGTGGTCGCCAAAAGCTTGCTGGCAACATCAACCCTCGGAAGATTTGAAGATGAAGATGAAGAGGTTTATTTGCGAGGAGAAACGGCGCAGGGAATTTTTATAAATTATAAAAACGTGCTGGCTTCCGGAATGTATTCAATTCCTTTCGGCATCGCTCAAGTGGGCAAGGCGTTCCGCAATGAAATCAGTCCGAGGCAATTTCTTTTTCGCAAGCGCGAATTTGAACAGATGGAAATGCAGTACTTTGTGTCACCCAAAGAAGCCCCCGAGGCATATGAAGAATGGAGAAAAGAGCGCATGGCTTATTACGACCGGCTCGGGGTAAAAAAAGAAAAACTGCGCTGGAAACAGCACGAGAATCTTGTTTTTTACGCCAAAGACGCCTGGGATATCCAATATGAATATCCGTTCGGCTGGAATGAATTGGAGGGAGTTCACTATCGCGGCGATTATGATTTAAGCCAGCATCAAAAATTCTCCGGCGTTGATATGACTTATTATGACGAAAAGACTAAAGAACGCTATATTCCCAATGTTGTTGAAACATCAGTCGGAGTTGACCGCACTGTTTTGATGCTTTTGGCGGATGCGTATGATGAGGACGAGATGAACGGAGAAGCGAGGGTTGTGTTGAGATTTAAGCCAAACATAGCGCCGGTAAAAGTTGCCGTTTTCCCATTGCTCAAAAACAAGCCGGAATTGGTGAAAAAAGCCAGAGAGGTTTTTACAGAATTAAAAAAAGAAATCCGGCCGATGGTTTTTGACGACAATGGCAACATCGGCAAGCGCTATCGCCGCCAAGACGAAATCGGCACGCCCTATTGCGTAACGATAGACTTTGACACCTTGGAAAACGACACCGTTACCGTCCGCGACAGGGATACAGGAAAGCAGGAGAGGGTGAAGATAGGCGAGCTGGCAACAAGGTTGAAAAAGGATATCTTAAATCAATGATAAATTTTGAGAAAAAAGTTTTAGATAACGGGTTAAGGGCGGTTTTGGCGCCGATGAATAATACGGAGGCGGTGACGCTTTTGGTCTTAGTCGGCGTCGGCTCAAGATATGAGACGGAAAAAATAAACGGCGTTTCGCATTTTCTGGAGCATATGTTTTTCAAGGGCACCAAGAGCCGGCCGGAACCGGGGCAAGTTGTTAGAGAATTGGACAAAGTGGGAGCCGACCATAACGCTTTTACCACCAAAGAAGCGACCGGATTTTGGGTCAAAACCTCCGCCAAAGACTTTGATGTCGCCTTAGATGTTGTTTCCGATATTTTACTGGAACCGTTGTTTAAAGAAGAGGAAGTGGAAAAAGAAAGAAACGTTATTTTTCAGGAAATAGATATGCGCAACGACAATACGCGAATGAAAGCTCAAGAAAATTTGGAAAATATTGTTTTTGGCGATCAGCCCGTCGGTTGGGACATTGCCGGAAGCAAAAAAACGGTGGCGTCAATAAAAAGGGAAGACATTATAAACTACGAAGCGGAGAATTATCTTTCCGAAAATATGACGATTGCGGCGGCGGGAAACTTTGACCAAGAAAAAATTTTCGCCAAGATAAGACGGGCTTTCAATCCGGTTAAAAAAGGGAAAAATAAGGATTTTATCAAAGCCAAAATATTTCAAAAAGAAACGCAAGTTAAAATTTTCAACAAAGAAACCGACCAAACTCACCTGGCTTTAGCTGTAAGGGCTTACGATATGTATGATGAGAAAAGATACGCTTTAGATCTGCTTTCCATCTTGCTCGGAGGCAATTCTTCTTCCCGCTTGTATTCGGAAATAAGAGAAAAACTCGGTTTGGCTTACTATGTTTATTCTTGGAGCGATCAGCTTAGAGACTGCGGTTACTTGGGGATGGCCGCCGGCGTGCCGCATAATAAGCTCTCGGCGGTGGTTGAAAACATTGTCGGTATTTGTTCCAAGATAAAAAAGGGCGACATATCCTCAAACGATTTGGATTCAGCCAAAAGCTATTTGAGAGGACAGACCGCTTTGAGATTTGAAGCCTCCGACGAGATAGCCCATTTTGTGGCCGGCCAGGAATTGTTCTATAATGAAATCAAACAGCCGTCGGACATTTTGAAGAAGATAGAAGCGGTGGGAAAAGAAGATATTTTAAAAATCGCCGAAGAATTATTCCGGCCGGAAAAAATCAGTCTGTCGGTTATAGGCAGGCACGATGAGGGCGAAAAAACAAACAAGCTTTATAAGAAAATATTAGCCGATTTATAACATCAAGGTTAAACCTTGATGTTAGGATAAAATGAACGATAAAAAATTTTCAATAACAATTACGACCGGGACGGTTATCAAGATAATAGCCGTGCTTATTATGGTCGCTTTTCTGTATTTTATCAGAGACATAATGATGTCCGTCTTGTTTTCTCTGGTTATCGCATCCGGAGTTGACCCGGCCGCCACTTGGTTTCAGAAAAGAAAAATCCCTAGAGTCTTGGCCGTCATTATCGTTTATCTGATAACTTTTTCTTTTCTGGGAGGAATGTTTTATCTTATCATTCCCAATACTTTCAAAGAGCTGACTTCTTTCGCCGACAATTTTCCGGCTTACTTGGAAAAGCCGTTTGAGGCCGGAACAGTGGATAAAATTTTCGGCAATTTGCCGTCTTTTGCCAGAGACGCTCTAGGCGGCTTCTTGGGAAACATATCCGATTATATAAGCAGTTTTTCCACCGGATTTTTCGGCATCGCCTCCGCCGCGGCGGGCGGAGCAGTATCTTTTATCCTTATAATCATTTTGTCTTTTTATCTGTCAATGCAGGAGAATGGGGTGGAAAATTTCTTAAAAATAGTCATTCCGGCCAGGCACGAAAATTACGCCGTCGGCTTATGGCAGAGATGGAAAAAGAAAATCGGCCTATGGCTTCAAGGTCAGATACTGCTCGGTTTTATCGTTGGAGTTTTGGTATATATCGGGCTTACTTTGTTGCAAGTTGAATATGCCCTGACATTCGCTTTGCTGGCGGCTATTTTTGAGCTGATACCGATATTCGGGCCGATTTTATCAGCCATTCCGCCAGTAATAGTCGCTTTGGTTCAAAGTCCATTTTTAGCTTTAGAAGTCGGTATTTTATACATAGTCATTCAGCAGTTTGAAAATCATTTGATATATCCGCTGGTGGTGAGGAAAATCGTGGGCGTGCCTTCCATTATGGTTATTTTGGCCTTGGTCATCGGCGCCCAGATCGGCGGATTTTTCGGCCTGCTTTTGGCGATTCCCTTGGCGGCGGTGGTCATAGAAGTTCTTGACGATTTAAACTTCCGCAAAAAACAAGCGGTCAAGGAAACATAAAATAAAATTCCCCGACAGTGCCGTCGGGGAATTTTATTTACTTATACATCTTCCTCGCCTTAATTATTTCTTTTTTGGCGGCGGAGGCGTTTTCCCAGCCGAGAATTTCCACTTTCTTGCCCTGCAACTCTTTGTAGGTTTGGAAGAAGTGGGCGATTTCTTTCAGGTGGTGAGTGTGGAATTTTTCTATGTCGGAAATGTCTTTAATGCTGTCAAAGCGGGGATTATTGGCTTGAACGCCGAGAATTTTGTTGTCTTGCTCGCCGCCGTCAATCATATTGAGCAGACCTATCGGTCTTACCCTGACAACGCACCCGGGAAACAGCGGGTCGTTTCCTAAAATCATCACATCGGCCGGGTCGCCATCTTCGGCTTTTGTCTCGGGGATGAATCCGTAATCGGCCGGATAATGCATTGGGGAATATAAAACACGGTCAAGAGAAACCATCCCCGTTTGTTTGTCTATTTCGTATTTGTTTTGGCTGTCTTTGGGAATCTCCACCACAGCGTTGAACACCTCCGGCGCTTTGTCTCCAATTTTTACATTTAACAATGACATGTGTTTTTTGTTTAGAGTTATAATGATTTTTTTTCTCCGACGCTTTGGTCGGAGCCCCGACTTTGCGTCGGGGCAGTCACTTCTCCTTCTTCGTTGGCTTGAGCCACGACTTCTCCGGCTTTGGATTTGATGTCTATTTTCCAGCCGGTTATTTTGGCCGCCAACCGGACATTTTGTCCCATCTTGCCGATAGCCAGCGAAAGCTGGTCTTCATCCACGGTCACTTCCGCTTCTCTTGTTTTCTCGTTGGCTTTAACTTCAAGTATCTTGGCCGGGGAAAGGGCGTTGCCGATAAGTTCTTCCGGATTGTCCGACCACTCTATAATGTCTATTTTTTCCCCTCCCAATTCGGAGATGATAGTGCTTATCCTGACGCCTTTTTGCCCGACGCAAGAGCCGACTGGGTCAATCCCTTCTTGCTTGGAAACGACGGCTATCTTTGACCGGGAACCGGCTTCTCGGGCGATGTTTTTTATCTCCACCGCTCCGCTGGAAACCTCCGGAATTTCTATTTCAAACAGCTTGGCGATGAATTTCGGATGGGAACGGGACAAAAATAAATTTATCCCGCGGTGAGTTTCTTCCACCAAGAAAAGCAAAGCCCTGGTCCTTTCTCCTATACGGTATCTCTCTCCTCTTATCTGCTCTTCCCGTGGGAGAATGGCGGTGGCTCTGCCCAAATCCACGAACACATTGCCGCCTTCCATTCTCTGAACGATTCCGCTTATTATTTCCCCTTGGCGTTTTTTGAATTCGCCGTAGATTGATTCTTTTTCCGCCTCTCTTATTCTCTGGATGATGACCTGTTTGGCGGTTTGCGCCGCTATCATGCCGAAATTTTCTTTTGTTTCCAGCGGGAAAGTTATCTCGTCGCCGGCTTTGGCGTTCTTTTTTATCTTTTTGGCTTCTTCCAGCATTATGTGGTGTTCGGGATTGAAGCGGATTTTTTTTATCTCGCCTTCTTTAACTTCCTCTTCTTCGTTTTCGTCGCCGGTGTCATCTTCCGTTTTCAGCATTGATTCATCCACCACGTATTTGGCTTGGACAAACGACATCTCGCCGCTTTCCGGGTTGAATTTGGCGTGGACAATCTGGCTTTTTTTGCCGAAATCTTTTTTGTAGGCGGCCGAAAGCGCATCCTCAATCGTCGCTATTATTTTATCTTTGGACACGCCCTTTTCCGTTTCCAATTGTTGCAAGGCGGCCTGCAGAGCTTTTAAATCCATATATTTGTTTTCTTAATCCTTATATCTTTTTAATAAATCGCCCGCTCCTTTGACGGAAACGGGGTATATTTGAATGATATACACTTTCTTGTTTTATGTCAACAGATTGTTGTAATGCGCAATATAAAATAAAATTATACGCTTATTTTGCTGGAGCATAATTAGTGGTAGAATTTTTATTTTAGCATATGTATGTGCGACACCGAGTGTCCAACATTTTTATATTTCCATTGTCCACAAATGAGCCGATCGGCACAAATAGGTACAATGGAAGCAGATAAAAAGCAGTTTGTGATTTGGCGGTTTAGTTAAGGTAAATAATTTGCTATAATAAAACAGTATGAAAGTTGAGACTAAAAAATTAAAATTGTTTCTCTTGGACTTATGAAGCAAAAAGAAAATAATTACGCTTTTATAGATAGCCAAAATCTTAATCTGGGCATTCAGAAACTCGGATGGAAATTAGATTACCAGAAATTTAAGGTTTATCTTGCCGAAAAATATGGCGTTAAAAAAGCATATATGTTTATAGGTTTTGTGGTATTAAACCAGTCGCTTTATGATCGTCTTCAGGAAGCTGGTTTTATTTTGGAATTCAAGCCGACAATACCGGATGCCGATGGTAAAATTAAAGGAAATATTGATGCAGATCTTGTGTTGCGAGCGACGCTTGGATTAAACGATTACGACAAAGCGGTTATTGTTTCTAGCGACGGCGATTTTTACTCGCTCGTTCAACATTTGTATGAAAAAAATAAACTAAAAGTCGTGTTGAGTCCGGATGAAGAAAATTGTTCAAATTTGCTTAAACAGACGGCAAAAGAAAAAATATGGTTTATGAACAACTTGCGAGATAAATTAGAGTATAAAAAGAAAAGCACCGCTTAAGGACAGAACCTTAAGAAGTGCTTCCCCCTAGAAATACAATTATATGTTAGCAAGTATATATAAAAAGTCAATTTGCTATAATGAAACAGTATGAAAGTTGAGACTAAAAAATTAAAATTGTTTCTCTTGGACAGCGGGCTCATCACCAGCAAAGACATAACCGAAGCAGAGAGGAATGTCAAAAAAACGGGAGAAGATTTGGGAAACGCTTTGGTCAGTAGCGGGAAAATTTCCGAAGACGACCTAAGAAGGCTGGAAGCTTACATCTTGGGAATTCCTTTCGTGGGGTTGGAAAAAGAGAAAATAGATTTTGCGGTTTTGAGCCTTATTCCGGAACCGATCGCCAGAAACCACAACATCGTGGCTTACAGGAAAAATAAGGACGAATTGGAAGTGGCGATGCTTGACCCGGAAGATTTGGGCACGATTGATTTCATAAAAAAGAAAGCCAGCCTGAAAATCCTGCCCCGCCTGACCAACAGCAAGTCCATAAAATCGGCGCTCTCCCAATATCAAGAAAGCCTGCAGGCCGAGTTTAGCGATATCGTCAAAAAAGAAGCGGAATCTTTGAAGATTGTAAGCTTCGGCGAGGGAGAAGAGGGAGAAGTGGGGAGCGAAGGCGATCTTAAAAAACTGGCCGAAGACATTCCCATCGTCAGAATCGTGGACACTCTTTTAAAGCACGCCATTTTGCAGAGAGCCAGCGATATCCACATTGAGCCGATGGAAAAAGAGGTGCTGGTCAGATACAGGATAGACGGCATTTTACGCGATACCATGGTCTTGCCCAAAAACACCGCTCCGGGCATCACCGCCAGGATTAAAATATTGTCCAATCTCAAGATAGACGAAAAGCGCCTGCCCCAGGATGGCCGGTTCAAGATTGAAACGGCGGAAGACAAAGTTTCTTTCCGCGTTTCCGTTTTGCCGGTTTATAACGGGGAGAAAGTAGTGATGAGAATTCTTTTGGAAAACTCCAAAGGCTTCAGTTTTGAAACTCTGGGATTTCTTTCCGGCCAGATTGAGGATATGCATTGGGCCATCAATCGGCCGACGGGCATGATTTTGGTAACCGGCCCGACCGGTTCGGGTAAGACGACGACTCTTTACACCGCTTTGGACATTCTAAACACTCCCGATGTCAACATCTCCACCATTGAGGACCCGATAGAATACCAGATTCCCAGAATCAACCAAACTCAAGTCAAACCGGACATCGGTTTCACTTTTGCCAATGGGTTGAGATCTCTGGTCAGGCAGGACCCGGACATCATCATGGTTGGCGAGATAAGAGACAACGAAACGGCTTCGCTGGCGGTCAACGCCGCTTTGACCGGACATCTCGTTCTTTCCACTTTGCACACCAATTCGGCCGCCGGCGCCGTGCCTCGGCTTCTGGACATGGAGGTGGAGCCGTTTCTGATGGCTTCCACGGTCAATGTCATTATCGCCCAAAGACTGGTCAGGACGCTTTGTTCCGGCAAAGAAAAATATTTTTTAAGCGGTCAGCAGATGGAGATGCTGTCCAAGGAAGTTGATTTGGACAGGGTGGCCGGTTTTTTGGCCAAAGAAAAAATAACGGGAAAAATTTCCGATTGGAGCAAGGTTCCTTTTTACAAGCCGTCTTTGGACAAAGATTGCCCGGAAGGCTACAAGGGCCGAGTGGGCGTACACGAAATTTTGAGAGTGAGTGAGGGGATAAGAAACTTAATTATGGCCAATGCCACCTCCGATGATATAGAAAAGCAGGCCAAAAAAGAAGGAATGATGACGATGTTGGAAGATGGAATCGTCAAATGCGTCCAAGGCGTGACTACGATAGAGGAGATATTAAGAGTAACCAACGAATGACCATCAAGGTTTCGCCTTGCGGCAAGGCGAAACCTTGATAGTCAAGACAATAAATAAAATGCTGTATAAATATCAGGCTAAAAAAATAACAGGGGAAGAAACAAGCGGAACGATAGAAGCTTCCAGCAAAACGGACTTGGCCATGAAGCTGAGAGAACAGGGCTATATTCCGACGCTCGTTAAGGAAAAAAACGAAAAGTCCCGCTCGGCCTCTTTGTTGTCCAGATTTGGTTTTGTTTCCGGCGCGGACAAAATAATGTTCGCTAAAAATCTGGGGGTGATGCTTTCCGCCGGCTTGCCCATAACCAGGGCGCTTGAGATATTAAGCCGCCAGACAAACAACGGATATTTCAGCCGAACGATAATCTCTCTTATGAACGATGTCAGAAAGGGAGATTTCTTAAGTTCAGCCATGAAAAAATTTCCGAAAACTTTCCCTAATATTTTTATCGCTATGGTCAAAACGGGAGAAGAGAGCGGCCAATTGAGCGAATCTTTAAGCCTGGCTGGGTTGCAATTGGAAAAAGATTATATGTTGATGAAAAAAGTCAAAGGGGCGATGATGTACCCGGCCATAATCTTGGCGGCCATGGTCTTGATAGGAGTTTTTATGTTCATTTACGTCGTGCCTACGCTGGTTTCCACTTTTAAAGAGCTGAATGTTGATTTACCCCTTTCCACCCAAATAATTATTTTCATAAGCGATTCTATCGTGAAGCATACGGTTCTGTTTTTGGTTTTTTTCCTGTTTGTTATTTCTCTTATCATTTGGTTTTTAAGAACGGAAAAAGGAAAAATGTTTTTGGGCAATGTTTTTTTGAAAACGCCGCTGATTTCTCCAATTGTCAAAAAGATAAATTCGGCCAGAACCAGCCGGACTTTGGCCACGCTCATCTCTTCCGGAGTCAATGTTGTGGAAGCGTTATCTATCACCAGAGACGTGCTTCAAAACAATAAATACAAAGAAGTCCTGACAAGGGCGATGGACGATGTGCAAAAAGGCGTTCCGGTCTCAAACTCATTCAAAGAAGCGACGAAAATTTACCCGGTCCTTTTGGGAGAAATGATGGCGGTTGGAGAGGAAACGGGCAAAATGTCGGAAATGCTGGAGAAAATAGCCGTTTTTTACGAAGAAGAAGTAGCCGAGGCGACCAAAAATATGGCCACCGTCATAGAGCCGATTTTAATGATTTTCATCGGCGCGGCTGTCGGCTTTTTCGCCTTGTCTATGATCAAGCCGATGTATTCAATGATGAACGGAATATAAAAATAAATTACTTTAAACAAAACAAATGAAAACCTTCGCATTTATAGATGCCTCAAATCTTTTTTACGGCGGAGAGAAAAGTCTGGGTTGGAAGATAGATTATCAAAAACTTTTCGCGTATTTGAAAGAAAAATACAAAATAGGCCGAGCTTTATACTTTGGAGGAGTTGAAATTCACGATTTTGATTACGATTACCAAGCCGAAGACAGCGTTCCAATCAAAAATTTAAAAAACTACCTTGTTGATTTGATAAAAAACAAAGGGCAAAAACTTGATGACGCGACTTTGATTCTCATCAACAGGCATCTGCAAAGAGTAAAGTTTTATTTGAAACTTGAACAGTTCGGGTATGATTTGTTTTTGAAACCGGTGAAAATGTATGATCAAGAAGACGGTATGACGAGAAGAAAAGCCAACTGCGACGCGGATATGGCTTTTCATTTAATGAAAGAAAAAGACAATTTTGACAGAGTCGTAATTCTTTCGGGAGACGGAGATTTTTTGCCCGTCTTGAAATATTTAAGAAAATCCGAAAAAGAAGTGATAATATTGTCGCGAGGACCAAGAACGGCCAGAGAAATAAGACAATTTGCGGGGAGTAATTTTAGAGATTTTGTCCGGCTTGAAAAATATATAAAGTTTATAGAAAAGTAATGAGGCGGACATACGAAATATCCGCCTCACGTTTAGTAATTTCAATATAATCCAACAGTTTAATTTGTCAACAATAACATATGCCAGAACAATTTTCATATAACGTAGCTAATACAGCATAATAATATGGGCAATTTATTTATTTGGAAAATATTTGCAGGATTAACGATAGTTTTATTCTTTGGCGGAAGACTTTCATGGTCTTTTGTAAAAGGGAAAAGAAAAAAAGACAAAGTTGCCAGCGAAATAGTCAAAATTCGTTTTTTGATTTCATTGTTTGTCTATTTTATTATTCCATTTATGTTGATTTTTGATATATTTGATTTACAGCAATTTACAGCAATTTCCACTTCTCCTTTTGCTTATATATTAGGATCAGTGGGTAGTCTTGCTGGTCTTATTTTAATGTTTTTGGCAAGATTTCATCGTCAGGGTGATTGGGGTTTTATGGGCGATGATTCCGGCGACAGACTTTTTATGAGTGGCATATATGGAATTACTCGCCATCCTTATTATGTAGGAGCTATTTTCGTCGGTATTGGTGTTTATTTGACACTAAACAGCTGGCTTGTTTTTTTAATGATCCCTGTTGTTTTGTTTGTTCAAAAAGTTATTGAAAAAGAAGAACATTTCCTTGAAAGTAAGTACAGAGATGAGTGGTTTCAATATACAAGATCGGTTGGAGTCATACCTTGGATAAAATATGGAATATATAAACAAAATGATAACAATAAATAAACAAAAAGTTTCCGTCTCTAAGTATAGCCGAAGGCGAGACGGTTTTTCGCTGATTGAAATGATAACGGTGATTGCCATCGGAGCGGTTTTGGTTGCAGTTATCGTCATTTCTTTTTCTTCTTTCAGAAACAGCAAAATCGTGGATGTTTCCGCCGACCAAGTTTTGTCGGTTATAAACGAAGCCAGAGTCAAAACTGTTTCTTCGGAAGATTATTCCATGTTCGGCGTTCGCTTTGAAGCAAGCAGGGTGGTGTTTTTCAAAGGGGGCGCTTTTACGGAACCGAACTCTTCCAACATAGAAACACCTCTGTCTCCCTTGGTGGAAATAAGCAATATTTCTTTAAACGGAGGCGGAGCGGACATTGTGTTTCAAAAATTGACCGGCAAAACAAGCAATGGCGGTTTCTTGAGAGTGAGGCTTAAGTCGGACAATAATAAATACAAAACCATAAGCGTTAAGTCCACCGGCATCGCCAATATCCAATGAAAAAAAACATTTATAACCATTATCGACATCGAATGTCAACAGGAATAGGGCTGATAGAGGCCGTGGCCGGAGTTTCCATCATTTCCATTTTTATTTTCAGCCTGATGCTGGCCTCGCAACTGTCGCAAAAAATCGTCGGCGAGAGCGTTAGAAATACGCAATCTTCTTTTTTGCTGGAAGAAGGGGCTGATGCCGTTAAAATTATAAGAGATACGAGCTGGAGTTCCGGCATCGGCAATCTTGTCGCCGGAACGGATTATTATTTTTCTTATAACGGGACGACTTGGATTTCCACAAGCAACAATGTTTATATTGACGGTATATTTGAAAGAAAATTCGTCTTGAGTAATGTTTACAGGGACGCAAATGATGACATTGCCGCTTCGGGAACGCTGGACAGCGGGACGAAAAAAGCGACGGTCAGCGTTTCTTGGCTAGGCAGGACCGGCACGACGACCAAATCCGCCTCCTTTTATTTAACCGACTTGTTTTCTAACTGATTTTATTTTTATGAAAAAATTTTTTTACAAGAAGAACAGGAAATCAAATTTTGGAAAATCCCTTAACCCCAACCTCGCAGACTCGGTTGGCCGCCCCCGCCTAGGATTTTCAAAATTTATTTCCTATTCTTCTTGCGGCGGCTCGTCGCTTTTGGAAACGCTTATTTATGCGGCGATTTTGGGAATGGTCGCCGTGTTTGCCACCGGCTCAATTTTGGCGATGATGAGGTCCTATTCAAGCGTGAAGATGTCCCGAGACCTGAATTTTTCCGCTTCGGTGGCGATAGAAAGAATGGCCAATGAAATAAGGCTGGCGAATAATATTGATGATGCGGGAAGTGTTTTTGCCGCCAGTTCGGGCAAACTGAAACTTAATACAGTAGATAGTTTAGGGTCTGCGACTACGATAGAATTTTTCTTGAGTGGCGCGGGAATTTTCGTCAAAGAAGGTTCCGGCGCATCAGAAGCGCTGACGGCCAGCAGCACCGAGATAACAAGCCTGATTTTTAATAAAATCACTTCTTCCGCCGTATCCAAGTCTGTCAAGATAAGCTTAACCGCCAAGGCAAAAGGCGGCAGGATGGAAAAGACGGAAAAATTTTATAACACGGCGATATTAAGAGGAAGCTACTAAAATGAGTCAAAAGTCAAAAGTCAAAAGTCAAAAGTGTGGAGGGCAGGCGATATTGACGGCAGTGGTGTTTTTCATGTTCATTTCCATGATTGTCGTTTCCGGCGCTTACACTGTTTCTTACAAAGAATCAAAATCATCCCGGGACTTCGGAACATCCAAAAAAAGTTTTTTTATGGCGGAGTCGGGGCTGGAAGATTTGGCGTATCGCATAACAAAAGGGAAAAATCATGACACCGCCGAAGTTTTGTCTTTAGACGGTTATTTCGCCACAACCACCGTCGCCGACATAAACGGCGCTAAAGAGATAACCGCCACCGGCACGGCTTCCAAGATGATAAGAAGGTCAAAAATAAAATTGAAAACGGGTGAAGGGGCATCGTTTTTTTACGGCATGCAGACGGGAGAAGGAGGAGTGGTGATGTCTAACAACTCGGAGGTTATAGGCAATGTTTTTTCCAACGGGCCGATTGTGGGCAGCAACAGCAACGTTGTAAAAGGCGACATTATTTCCGCCGGACCTTCCGGTTTGGCGGACGGGATTCACGCCACTGGCACGGTTTACGCCCATACCATCAGGGATTCCGATATTGATAAAGACGCTCACTATCAAATTATTTCCGATACCGATGTGGACGGAATTTCTTATCCCAACAGCCCCGACCAAGCCACTTCTTCTTTGCCTATATCCGACGCTCAAATAGATGCGTGGAAAACGGAAGCCGCGGCGGGCGGGAATCACAACTCTCCTTGTCCTTACAGCATAAGCGAGACGGTTTCCCTTGGCCCAAAAAAAATAAATTGCGATTTGAATATTTCCGGTTCGGCCGTTGTTACTTTAAACGGTCCGGTTTGGGTTTCCGGAAACATAAACTTCAGCAACACGGCGGATATCAAAATCAATCCTTCTTTGGGCGACAAAAGCGCGGCAATGATAGCGGACAAAGAAACCAACAGAAGCTCCAGCAGCAGGATATTCATCAGCAATTCGGTGGAATTTTTCGGAAGCGGCAATGACAAATCTTATATTCTTTTGGTTTCTCGCAACAACAACGCCGAAAGTGGGGGGAGTACTTCCGCCATAGACATATCCAATAGCGCCAATGGAAAAGTTTTGTTGTACGCTCCGCACGGCTTGATGTATTTGTCCAACAGCATAATTATAAAAGAAGCTTCCGCTTATAAAATCCAATTGTCCAATTCGGCCAAGGTTGTCTATGAGACCGGCATCGCCAATCTGCTTTTCACCTCCGGCCCGTCGGGCGGTTACTCCATAGAAAGCTGGCGGGAATAGCGTTGGCGTTGACTTTTATTTTGCGTTTGGTAGTATGGCGTTAGTAATTTGTTGCCCATTGGAGGGTAATTTTAATTAGTATGGCAATTTCAAGAAAAATAAAAAAAGAAGAAATAAAGGAAACTGAAAAGGCGGATAAAAAAGTTTCCAAGAAAAAGGAGGTTTCCGAAAGTAAGCCGGCACATTCCGGTCTTGTTCCCCATATTACGGAAAAGGCAACTTTTTTAGGCGAGAAGAACGCCTATGTTTTTAAAATTGAACCGGAGCTCAATAAGATAATGGTCAGACAGGCGGTGAAAAAACAATACAACGTTGAGCCGGCAAAAGTGAGAATAATCAATATTCCCGGGAAAACGGTTTTTATCAGAAGAAGACAGGCTCAAAAGGCCGGTTATAAAAAAGCGATAGTTTATCTGAAAAAAGGCGATAAGATTAGTCTATAAAGTTTGTAAAGTTAAAAGTCCATAAAGCATAATTATGAAGCATTATAAACCCACAACTCCATCAAGAAGACATATGTCGGTAGTTTCCTACCGGAATGTTTTGACGCGGACCGAGCCGGAAAAAAGTCTGACCCGAGGCTTCAAAAGAGGCGTAGGCAGAAATTCCGCCGGCCGGATAACCGTCAGGCATAAAGGAGGCGGAGTGAAGAGGTCTTATCGCGAAATTGATTTCCAATACGATAAAATGGACATTCCGGCCACGGTGAAGTCCGTTGAATACGACCCGAATCGTTCCGGTTTTATTTCTTTATTGTTTTACGCCGACGGGGCCAAGCGATATGTTCTTTTGCCGGCCGGATTGAAAGTCGGGGACAAAGTGATAACTTCCGAGAAAGCCGACATAAAACCGGGCAACCGTCTTCCTTTGAAAAAAATTCCCGCGGGAACATTTATATATAATATAGAAATTTTGCCGAGATCGGGCGCCAAAATGATAAGAAGCGCCGGCAATTTCGCCGAGCTTTTGGCTCACGACGGCGGATACGCTTTGCTTAAAATGCCTTCCACGGAAATCAGAAAAGTTCCCTTGGAATCTTGGGCCAGCGTCGGGCAGGTGTCCAATGAAGAATACAAATTGAGAAATTTCGGAAAAGCCGGCCGGTCAAGATGGCTGGGGGTGCGGCCGACCGTCAGAGGCAGCGCCATGAATCCGGTGGACCATCCGCTTGGAGGAGGAGAAGGCAGGCAGCCGAGAGGCATGAGCCGGGTGAAAAATATGTGGGGCAAAGGAATAAGAGGAGTGAAAACCAGAACACCGAAGAAATATTCCAATGTTTTTATAGTTTCCAGAAGAAAAAAGAAATAATTTTATGTCAAGAAGCTTAAAGAAAGGGCCCTATATTTATGAAAAACTGCTGAAAAAAATCAGCGTTTTAAAGCCGATGGACGGAACGGTTGTAAAAACTTGGGCCAGGGATTCCCAAATATCGCCTGAAATGATAGGCTTTACTTTCGGCGTGCACAACGGCAAAGATTTCATCCAAGTGAGAATAACGGAAGATATGATAGGCCACAGGTTGGGAGAATTCAGCCCGACCAGAAAATTCGTCAAGCACGGAGGCAAGATGCAGAAAGAAATAGAAACCAAGAAAAAAGAGTCGGAGATAGCCTCGGCGCAAGCGGCCAAAGCGGCGCCGGCGGAAAAGAAATAAGGGCTTGGCCTGAATTTTACGAGTTTTCGAAGTAAAATTCAGCAGCCAAACCTTACCCGCCTAAGTTTTTGGGCGGATTGAATAAAAATAAATTATAAGATATATTACAGTGATTAAAAAAGAAACGATTTATTAAAATAAAAAACTTGAGCGGGTGCGCAATTTTGTAAATTGCTCGCAAGCTCGCAAACAAAATTGGCAGAAATCACGGCAAAATTGAATAACTACCGAGCCTCGCCCAGAAAGACGAGAATTGTGGCTGGTTTGATCAAGGGCAAAAAAGTTAAAGACGCCATCGCCCAACTGGATTTTCTGGCTAAAAAGTCCGCTCATCCCATCGCGAAACTCCTGAAATCCGCTATAAGTAATGCCAGAAACGACTTCAAGGCGGCGAATGAAAATAATTTGACGGTGAAAACGATTACGGTTAACGCCGGGCCGGTTTTAAAGAGAAGCAGGCCTAGGTCAAGAGGCATGGCCAATCAGATTTTGAAAAGAACAAGTAAAATAACGATAGTGTTGGAAGAAAAAAAATGAGCAAGACAGTCCATCCATATTCATTCCGATTAGGCATATTGCGAGATTGGAGATCACGCTGGTTTAATCCTGTCAAATACAGACATTTGCTCAAGGCGGATGTTTTAGTAAGAGAAGCTTTGGAGAAATCAATGCGGGGAATGTATGTGGAGGGCATAGAGATAGAAAGATCCCCGGCGGTTTTCCATCTGATAATCAAAACTTCCCGCCCCGGGCTTCTTATCGGCCGGAAAGGGGAAGGAGCGGACAAAATCAAAGCTCAGATAATCGGGATAATGAAAAAAATAAAAGCCGAAGTGCCGAAAGAGATAAAACTGACCGTGGAAGAAATCCAGCACCCGGAGTCAAGCGCCAGAATTTTGGCCCAAATGGCGGCGGAAAACTTGGAAAAAAGAACGCCTTTCAGAAGGACGATGAAACAGATAATGGAAAAAGCCATGGCTAGTCATAATGTCAAAGGGGTGAAAGTGGCGATGTCCGGCCGGCTGGACGGTTCGGAAATGGGAAGAAAGGAGTGGCTGAGAAAAGGCCGAATACCGCTCCAGACGCTTCGCGCCGACATTGATTTTGCCAGAGAGAAAGCCCATTTGCCCTACGGAGATATAGGCATAAAGGTCTGGACTTACAAGGGAGAAAAGTTTGAGGAATAGATTTAATTTTTTAGATTTGAGATTTTAGATTAAAATATATGATGCCCAAAAAAATAAAATTTAGAAAATGGCACCGGATGAGGGAAAACCCGAAGAAGGCGCATGCGGCCACCAGAGGGAACAGTTTGGATTTCGGCTCTTTCGGATTGGTGGCGCAAGAAACCAAAGAAGTTTGGGCCAATCAGATTGAAGCGGCCAGGAAAACGATGGCCAGGTTCACCAACAACGCCGGAAAAATTTGGGTGAGGATATTTACCGATATGCCTATAACGCAAAAACCGGCGGAAGTCGGAATGGGAAAAGGGAAGGGCGACCCGGTCGGTTTCGTTTACAGAGTCAGACCGGGCAATGTCATATTTGAAGTGGACGGTCTGGACGAAGCGACCAGCCGGGAAGCTTTAAGAAAAGGAGGCTCAAAATTGCCGGTAAAAATAAAAATAATCAGCAGATAAATTTTTAGATTTTATTTTTTAGATTTAAGATTGAAACATATGCCAAAGAAAAAATTAAAAGGAACAATAGTGTCGGACGCAATGCAGAAAACTGTGGTTGTTTCCGTTGACCGCTATGTCAAACACCCGAAGTATAAAAAATACATGAAAAAGACAAACAGATACAAAGCCCACGACGAAAAGGAAGAATACAATGTCGGGGACAAGGTTATAATTCAGGAATGCCGGCCATTATCAAAAGACAAGCATTTTGAAGTTTTGTCCAAAATTTAATTTATGATACAACCCCGAACAATGGTGAATATTGCCGACAATACCGGCGCGAAATTGGCGCAAGTTTTCAAGGTGCTCGGCGGAAGCAAAAAGAGATACGCTCAATTGGGCGAAATTGTCGTCGTTTCCATCAAGACGGCCGAACCGAGAAAATCGGTCAAGAAGAAAG
>Ga0209211_10002371_pt1 | contig 32661 bp, 21 predicted proteins | sample RifGroA2_FD_183992 | JGI IMG/M metagenome (GOLD analysis project Ga0209211, IMG submission 183992) | Groundwater microbial communities from Rifle, Colorado, USA - Groundwater A2 (SPAdes) (version 2) | ecosystem: Environmental > Aquatic > Deep subsurface > Groundwater | place: Rifle, Colorado... | reverse complement strand
TTGCCGGCTTTGCTTCTGCTGACTCTTCTATTGGCGCAGAAGTTGCCTCTATGTCAATTGCCTTAGAAATCTTCGCTATGGAAGCTTTCAGTTTGTCTTTTAAGAACTTGAACATTTTACTGGCTTTCAGATACCCTGCTGTTGATCTCCTCTTCAAGGGAGTTTGCATGCAGGCTTAGCCTTTGCAGCTCAATCATTGTTTCTTCCTGCACATTTCTTATCTCTTCAAGCTGCTTCTTTATCAGCCGGCTTGCAGACGGAATATCCTTCTTTACAGCAACATTTGCGCCTACATTGACAAGCAATTCCTTATTGTCTTTCAGCTCTGCCTTTGCAAATATTCCCAGGCCAACAGGAACAAATATTTTTGCCCCTTCCTTGACATTTTTTATGTCATCCAAGGCCTGGTCCATCAGGGCAAGGTCTATAAACTGGCTTTCAAGCATCTGCATCTGTTTCTGAAGCTGGGCAATCTGCTGCCCAAGAACCTGCAGTTCCATATACTTCTGCCTTACCTCTTCCTGCTTTTCTTCTTCCATCATTCTTGCCTCTTCTTTGATATTTTATCGTATAAGCCGTCAAATATAATTCCCATTGGAGAGCCGTCATAAATCCTTTTAATGGACTCTGCCAGCAATGGAGCCAGGGATATCACTTTCATTTTGCTTATTATCTTGTTTGACGGTATAAAAATAGTGTTTGTTATTATAACTTCCTCTACTGACTTATCATTTAGCCTTTCAACGGCCTGGCCTGAAAATACAGGATGCGTTGCGCAGACATAAACTGACTTTACGCCTTCTTTTATTAATGTTTTTGCTGATTCTGCTATTGTTCCTGCTGTGTCTATAATATCATCAACCAATATTGCGTTTTTTCCCTTGACATCGCCAATTATATTTAATACCTCGGCAACGCCATGCTCCGGCCTTCTTTTGTCAATAATAGCTAAAGATGAATTTAACAGTTTTGCAAAACGCCTTGCCCTTTTTGTTCCACCGGCATCCGGCGCAACAACTACAATATTTTTTAGCTTTTTGTCCAGAATATACTCTACCATCAAAGGCATTACCTCTAGATTATCAAGAGGTATATCAAAAAACCCCTGAATCTGGTCAACATGCAAATCAAATGTAACTACCCTGTCAACGCCGGCTTTTGTTATTAAATTAGCCACTAATTTTGCAGTTATTGGCTCTCTTGGCTCTGCTTTCCTGTCCTGCCTTCCATAGCCATAATAAGGGATAACTGTGGTGATTTCTTTTGCTGAAGCCCTCTTTGCAGCATCCACAATAACCAGCAATTCCATCAGATTTTCATTTACCGGCGGAGAAGTTGACTGTATTATAAATACATGGGAGCCGCGAACGCTTTTTTCTATTTTGCAGTATGTTTCGCCATCATTGAATTTTTTTATGGTGATTGGAGTCAGGGCTGTGTTAAGGTAGGATGATATCTCTTTTGCGAGCTCAGAATTAGCTGTTCCGGCTATCAGCTTTATTTTATCCTCCATGCCTAAAAAGAAACAGCCTTTGTTTAAAAAGTTTTTGTTAAATCCGGCTCTTCACTTTCTTTTTTGGATAAACAAGATAGATAACTGTGCATACTGCAACATTCCATCCATGGAAACTAAAGTTTCCTAATAAGGTAGGTGACTGCGTCATTTATTCATCCTCTGTGGCAGGCGGTTATTTACAAACCAAAAAGTTTAAATAGAACAATCGTTCTATTAATAAAACATATGTTCGATTTATCCAAAAAAGAAAACTCTGTACTTAACTTATTCTTAGATTTGCCTACAAAAGAGTTTCATCTGAGAGAGACCGCAAGGCTTCTTAAAATAAGCTCAAGCACTGCAAAGCTTTCTCTGGATAAGTTAAAGGCGCATGGTTTAATCCTGGAAAAAGGAATAGCCAACTTGAGGGTATTTAAAGCAAATCTGGAAAATATCATACTCAAAGAAATGAAGAAAACCAAAAACCTCAGCTTAATTAAAGAGTCGGCTATTGCTGAATATATCCAAAAAACATTAAATCCCGCATCTGTTGTTTTATTCGGCTCTTTTGCAAAAGGCACCAATGATGAGAAAAGTGATATTGATTTGTTAATAATCACAAATAAGAAAAAACAATTAAGCTTATTAGACATCAAAGGGAATGAGCTCCAAATAATCCAGTTAACCCCTTTGGAATGGAGAGAAAAGGTTAAAAAAGACAAGCCTTTTTACCAGGAGATTATAACAACAGGAATTGCACTAGAAGGAGAAATGCCAATATGAACATCAAAGAATGTCTGGAAAAAGGCTATTTGAAGAAAGACAATCAAGATATAGGGAAAGCCAAACAATCATTAAAAATAGCCGAAGATAAATATGATGAAGCCTTAAAGGCATTCGAAGCAGAGCTTTTCGAATCAACAATTGTTTTTGCTTATATGGCAATGTTTCATTCTGCAAGGTCATTATTATTTAAAGACGGCTTTGCAGAAAAAAGCCATTTAGCTGTGATTGCATTTCTAAAAGAGAAATATGAAAATATTATAGGAAAAAAATTAATTTATGAATTTAATACAGTAAGAATAGCCAGGCATGACAGCTTATACGGCCTTGACACTAATTTCTCAACTGACGAGGCAAAACATATTCTAAATATCTCTCAAGAGTTTATAGACAAAATCAAATCTTTGATTTTATGATTTACTTTCTCTTAATACCCATTTCTGAGTTAATCTTTCCAATGCGGCTCAACAGAACAGTTAAATCCTCACTTAGCCAGCTCTTTATCAACTTCCTTATTTGCCAACAGCATAATCTCAATCTCGCCAAAATGCTTCTGCTGCATTAAGTCTATCTTTCTCTGTGGGGGGGTGGCTAAATGCAGCAAAGGGATGAATGTAAAAACCTTGTCATGCTTTGAGCCAGACGGCAGCAGCTTTGAAAAGGTCAGCCTGGCTTTTGCATTTGTTGAGAAAAATGATTTTACCTTTCCGTAAACATCCCTGATTACAGATGTTATATCCCTTGTTTTTGTTGGCATCTCAACAGAAGGCGGGATAGAGCGCATTACCCTTCTTTTTTTAACTTCCAATGCCTTTTCAAGCGCATCAACAAGATCATAAATTGACACTTTCCTTTTCCTGGGCTGGGGCGTCCTTGGAATCAGGTAAGGCTTTTCCTCCGAAATTGCGCCTGGCTCAACAGCATCCTCATAAAGCTCTTCTTCCGCTTCTTCGTTAAAAGCAAACAGCCTGTCGAGCTGGTTTAAGTCCTCGCCTACAAGCCTGCTGGATTTGACTTTAAGCAGGATAGCTGCTGCAAGCAGAACCTTGCCGGAAAGGGCAAAATCCATCTCCTTCAATTTTTTTATTGTGTCTATATACTTTCTGGTCAAGAGGCTTATGTCAATATCCCATGGGTCCATCTGCTCTGACCTTACAAGCTCGTAAAGGATAGTCTGCCATGTAACTTCATCCTTGTCAAAGATGATCTCAAATACCCTGTCCTGATTTGAGTTACCGGCTGTTTCAGTTCCCATAAGGCAAAAATAGATGCAGAAGTATATAAAGTTAGCGCATAACAAAATGTCAGAAATTTTTTAGGAAAATTTCTGAGCATGCTCAAGAACCGCCTTGATGAGGTAAATGACAGCAACATTCCATCATTCTCCGGATGGTGGTTCTTGACAAACAACAAACCAATAAATTTATAAATAAAGATAAAATCCAGAACATTAATTTATTCTCAATATACGAGATAGAAAATGGCTCAAATAAAGAAGAAGGATTTTGTAGAAGTTGAATACACTGGAACAATAAAAGATGACAATGCAGTATTTGACACAACAGATGAAAAACTGGCAAAAAAGGCAAATATCCATAACAAAGAGATGAATTACGGCCCTTTGGTTATATGCGTTGGCGAGCAGCAGATTTTAGAGGGGCTGGACAAAGCACTGGAAGGAAAAGAGCCAGGCGAATATAAAATTGAGCTAAAGCCTGAAGATGCTTTTGGGAAGAAGAGCGCCAAATCAATACAATTGGTGCAGACATCAAAATTCTTAAAGCAGAATATACGGCCTGTTCCCGGCCTGCAGGTGAATATTGACGGAATGTTTGGCTTAATAAGGACAGTTTCCGGCGGGAGAACATTAGTTGACTTTAATCACCCTTTAGCAGGCAAAGAGATAGCCTATTCGGTAAAAGTAAACAGGATAATAGAAAATGACAAAGAAAAGATAGAGGCGTACCTTAAATTAGCATTAAACCTAAAAGAAGTTAATGTAAAAATAGAGAATAACGAGGCTAAAATAGAGCTTAAGGATGATATTCCAAAGGAGATCAGGGAAGAATTCAGCAGGAAAATCAGCGAGCTGATACCTGCAATAAAAAAAATGGATTTTATAATTAAAAAAGAAGAGAAGGGCAAGGCAGAGCAAAAGAAAGAGGAGCCAAAACCAAAAATTTAAATACAAGTACAACTTTTGAATAATAAAAATAAGCAAACGATAAGGGCGTGAGGTGTCTAAATTGGATACAATAATCCAGGCTGCTAGCGAAGCTGAGCTGGACAGGTCCGTTAAGGGGACAATAATAAAAAGGACTGAAGTTGACAAAGAGCTTGAAGAGCTGCTTTCTAAGCAAAAAGCAACAATCAAGGTTGTAGGCACAGGCGGCGGCGGCAATAATACTATAAACAGGATAACAGAAGTTGGTGTAATTGGCGCTGAAACTATAGCCCTTAATACAGATGCCCAGGATTTGCTTTACACATCAGCTGATAAAAAAATTCTGCTTGGAAAAGATATTACTCACGGCCTTGGCGCTGGCTCTAACCCAAAAGTTGGTGAGGAAGCAGCCAGGGAAAGCGAGCAAGGCATTAAGCAAGCCTTAACCGGCTCTGACATGGTTTTTATTACCTGCGGATTAGGCGGCGGCACTGGCACAGGCTCTGCTCCTGTTGTAGCTGAGATAGCAAAAAAGATGGGAGCATTGACAGTGGCTGTTGTAACAATGCCTTTTGCAATGGAAGGGCTCAGGAGATATGAAAATGCAGCTATTGGCTTGGAGAAATTAGAGCAGATTGTTGATACTCTTATTGTTATACCTAATGATAAACTGCTTGAATTAGCGCCTGATCTGCCTCTGCACACGGCATTTAAGGTTGCTGATGAGATTTTGACAAATGCTGTCAAAGGCATAGCTGAGTTAGTGACAAAAACAGGACTTATAAACCTTGATTTTGCAGATGTAAGGGCTGTAATGAAAGGCGGCGGAGTAGCCTTAATTGGCGTTGGCGAATCTGACTCTGAAAACAGGGCAGTGGAAGCAGTTGAAAAGGCCCTTTCCAACCCTTTACTGGATGTTGATGTAACAGGGGCAAATGGCGCTTTGATAAATGTATCCGGCGGGGAAGATATGACTCTGGACGAAGCAAGAAAAGTAGTCGAAGCTGTTTCAGACAAGCTGAATAAAGATGCAACCATAATATGGGGAGCTCAAATTTATAAAGACCTAGAGAAAACAATAAGGGCAATGCTGATAGTAACTGGCGTAAAATCATCACAGATCTTCGGCCCGGGAAAGCTGACATCAGACAGGAGAAAGCAGGAAATTGAAAAAGAGCTCGGAATAGATTTTATTGACTGAAAATGGAAGATGAAATAAAGCCTTCTTTGCTTTTTAAATTCAAAAGATTTATAAAAGAATGCGTAAGAGTATTGAAAATTACAAAGAAGCCGACTAATTTAGAGTTCAAGACAATAGTCAAGGTATCTGCCCTGGGGATGGCGATTATAGGGCTTATTGGCTTTTTAATACAAATGATAAAGGAGCTGTTTTTAAAAATATAAGATGGCAGAAGAAAACAAGAGCAAGGACATGATATTTGCATTAAGGACAACTGCAAACAGGGAAGACCAGGTTATGGATTTTGTCAGTTCCAATGCAAAAAGGAAAGGGTTTGAGGTATATTCAGTCATAAGGCCGCATGGCATGAGAAGCTATATCTTTATAGAATCTGCTACTATGGCAGATGCCGAGCAGGCAGCCTTTAATGTCCCGTATGCCAGAGGCATATTGCCAAAGCCCGTTGAGTACAAGGAAATAGAGCATATGCTTGAGCAGGTGAAGAGAGATGTTAACATCCAGAAGAATGACATTGTTGAGATTATTTCCGGCCCTTTCAAAAGGGAAAACGCAAAAATAACAAGGATAGACAAGCAGAAAGAGGAAGTTGTTGTTGAGCTTCTGGAAGCAGCAGTCCCAATCCCAATAACTGTAAAAATGGACGCAGTCAAAGTTATAAGGAGAGAAACAGAAAGGCACGATAAAGAGATGGATGAAAGGGAAGATTAGTTATTTTTTCTTTTGCTTTGATAATAAATAATTAAATAAAAATAATAAACCTGCTGTTCGTGGGTAACGCCATAAATTGCTTCGCAATTTAAACAGCAATGCTACGCGAAAACTCACAGTAAAGCCTGTGTGCCCGCCATAATCACGCTGTAACTCATGATAAAGGCGGGCTGGCAGACACCCGACAAAATCCTTTCGGGATTTTGGCGCTTAGTTAAAAGTAAAAATCCATTGATTAAACAACAAAATTCCACCCCTCTTTGTTATATTCAATTTGCACTACGGCAACTTAGAGAATAGAAAAATTGGGCTTTTATCTACTAAGATGTTCTACTAAAGCATAAACCAAACCAGAGGCTAATCCTACAGCCGCAATCCCTGTTACTGTTGCTGTGACTGGATGTTCGTGTGCCCAAACTCTTAAATTTGAATAACCTAATGCTGTGGCGGCTATCTTGCGAACATAGGGATCAGGATGTTCATATAACTCTCTTTTTGTTGAATAATTTAACATTTTTAGGAGTGCAGTTAAATCAGAATCTGCATTCTTTCTAGTCTCAATATCTGGCTTTTCTATTTTTGGTTGATCAATGATACATTCGCTTTCAACCCTAGTTTCATATCTACTCCCTGTAGAGTACCCATCACATACTATTTCAGTTACATCATGGCTTTCAAAATGGCTGCGTTCTTCCTGAGTAACAATTGTTAGATATCTTTGGCGGTCTAAAGCTACCACCCATCTCTCTACTTGAGAACTAAGCTGATTTGTATTCAATCCTAACCCTTTCCCAGCAGCATATCTTGCGCTATACCATTCAGAAGAATCGTAAATCTTTTGTAATTCTGTTCTTGCTGCTTCTCTTTTTTGTTTGTCTGGATTAGCTATTTTTGGTTTATCCACAACCCATCTTTCTGTATCTGGTTCGCCTGGATCTCCATCTCTGTGGTAAGATCCAGTTGGGCGACTCCAATAAGGTTCGCGATGTCCCTCTTCCTTTTGAATAACAATCTCTGCATATAAATCTTTTTTTAAATCTTCAATTTTCCTAAGAACAGTTTCTAATGCTTCCATACTCAAAATGTTAATTAAACAAACTATTTAAACTTTTCTGTAATAACTACTAAAAAGTCAATACTAAAGTCCAATTTTTCTTTAAACGAACTTCTTTAACTGAAACAATTTTAAGTCGCTTACTGGCAAACTCAAAAAATTTATTATTTCGTGGCATTCATTTCATTCACTACCAGGTATAATCTTTGGTTTTTGATGAATAATTATCAACAAAAATTATTCTTTTTACACAACATTTATAAATAAATATCAAATTCTTAGCCATTATGTCCAGGGAAAAGATAGAAGCTTTAGTTGAAGGCGGGAAGGCTACGGCAGCGCCGCCATTAGGGCCTGCTTTAGGCCCAATGGGAGTTAATATAGGCCAGGTTGTAGCTAAGATTAATGAAAAAACTAAGATATTTGCAGGGATGAAGGTTCCTGTTAAGATTTCTGTGGACAAAAGCACCAAGGAGTTTGATGTTTCTGTTGGAACACCGCCTGCTTCTGCGCTGTTAAAAAAGGAAACAGGCATTGAAAAAGGGTCTGCCAACCCGCTTGCAGACAAGGTTGCTGATATTCTTATAGAGCAGATTATTAAGATTGCAAAAATGAAAGAATCCTCTTTATTAGGGAAAACATTGAAGGAAAGGGTCAAGGAAATAGTCGGGACATGCAACTCAATGGGCATTTTAGTTGAGGGAAAGCCAGCAAAGGAGATAATAGGAGATATAAATGCAGGGAAATTTGATGAGGAGATAAAAGCAGAGAAAACTGAATTGACAGCAGAGGAGAAAAAGCAGCTAGAGGAAAAGAGAGAGAAATTAAAGATAGAGGTTGAGAAGAGAAGAGCAGGCTTGGAGGCAAAAGCCAAGGAGATTATTGCATCTATGGCTGGCCAGGAAAGAGGGCTTATCAAAGCCAAGCTGAAACAGGAAGGAATACCTGACGAGATGATTAAGGAATTATTGCCAGTGGAAGGAGCAGCAGCTGCAGAGGGAGCAGCCGGAGCAAAGGCAGCGCCAGCTGAAGGAGCAAAGGCAGCAGAAGCAGCGCCTAAAGAAGAGGCAAAAGGAAAAGAGGATAAAAAGAAATAAATTTTTTATTCTTCTTCTAGATAAATCGGCTTTTCCGGAACAAGATATATCATCCAGAATGACAATGCTGTCATTATTGCCTTTACAATTATATTTGTCCAGAACATCTGCCAGATGGCATCTGCACTGACAATTCCTGCAAATGCTATTATAGGGAATATTATGCTGTCAATTGGTATAGAGATTGAGTTTGAAACAACTACGCGCAGCCATTGCGGCTTGCCTTTTCCTATGCCATAAGTCCATATCTGGTATGTCTGGGTGTCTGCAAGCTCTGCGATAATCTGGGCTAATACTGAGCCGATTACAATCCTCAGCTGGATTCCAAACAAAAATGCCCATGCTGTCTGGCCGCCAGCAGCTGCCCAGCTTGTTTCAGCAGGCAGCACCACAACAAGCTGAAAGTAAAGCGCGGCAATTACATTTATTATTCCTGCAATGTATATTGTTGTTATTGCCGCTTTTCTTCCCAGCTGCTTATGGATTAAATCCCTCCACGTGAAAGTTAAAGCATAAATAAACCCGGCATCCATAATAAATTTGCCAAAATAGGTTACTTTGGTGGCTGCTATATTTGCTGTCAATGAGAATAAGATGTATAATCCGCAAAGTATAATAGTGGCTTGTACCTTGTCAAGCTTTAATTTGTGCGCTGAAGCATGAATAAATTCCTGAACTTTTTTCATATGCAGCAGAAATCCAGGCCATTATTAAAAGATTTCTGTTTTTGAGAGCAGCTGGTCAATCCTCTTATACTCCAGCTTTAACTCTTCCAATAAATTAACTATCCTCTGCTTGTCTTTACCTAATCCTTTCCAGTCCAATAAAACAAAATCAGACTTTTCTTTTGTTTTGTCAATTGCCTGCAAAATCATTTCTTTGTCCAGATTTTCCAATTGGTATTTTGGGCAGATATGCCCAACAGCAATATCTGTTCTTAGCAAAATCTTATTAAAGTTAGAGCAGTAATGAGGCCCTCCAATGCCGAATGCTACTTTGCTATTATTCTTATCATTATTTATGCTCTTTATTGACTCAATAATTGTTTTTGCTATAACTTCTCCATATTCTTTATTTTTCCATTGCTCTTCACCAGAGCCAATCTCAATAAAAACAGCCGGCTTATTGATTAATGGCCCATGGTGCGTGCATTCCAGGGTAATTTCTATCCCTAATTTTTCTCCGAATTTGTTTAAATTCAGAAAAATGTTTTTTAAAAATAGAGCAGGCGCAATGCATAATCTCCCGTCAGTGCCGCCAAACTCAGCTTTATTCCAGTTGCCGGGCACATGGCAGCTTAAAGATGGGATTTTTTCCCTGCTCTGGTGCCTTGTTGCAAAGATAAACAAGTCAGCTTCTATTTTTTTGTCTAAATCATTGGAAAAGATTGTGTCTTCTTCAATGGTATAAACATCAAACCCATCCAAAGGCAACTCAGCCAGGCATTCCTTTATCTTTATCCCTGCTAAATCTTTTTTGCTTGTTATAACAGCTGTTTTCATCGTTTAGATGGAGTTAAGGTAAATATAAAAAACCTTCTAAACTTTAATAAGTATAAACATAAGTAAATAAATAAGTTTGAATATAAGTAATTTTAAAAATGCTTCCCTTCAAATATAAGTATCATCATAAGTAAATAAATAAGTATTTATAGGACTATTCTAGTTGATTTTAGGGTGGTAATAGGCTAGTGGTATAACATGGCAAACGAAATATTTAAATATAAGTAAATAAATAGGTATAATATCTAATATAAATTTTAATAAAAAAATAAGTATAAAATGGCAACAGAATTCAAAAGAAAGCTCTATAAAAGGGGCTCCAGCTTTGAGACTACAATTCCTATGCCTTTGCTTTTTGCATTGGATAAATCAAAAAAACACAATATAGTCTTCTCTTATGATCCTGAAACAAACAGGTGGTATATCAAATTTGAAGAAATTTCAAAGCAAAGCTTTGAAGGTTTATCCAACAAACCGGATAAAATAAAAAAAGGAGTCGAATCAAAACTATAAAAAGGTGAGTGAAATGAATTTCAAAACAAGCATAAAAAAATGCATGCATTATTTGGTTGTATTGGTTATTGTTTTTGTTGTTACAAGCAGTATAGCAGTTGCACAGACATCTACGCCAAACCCAGGACACCGTCCAGAGCAGCTAAGTGAAGGAACTATTGCTGGTACTTTGACTATTTCTGGAGGGAATGTTGGGGTTGGAACAATGAGTCCCGCGATGAATTTGGATGTAAGGGAAATAGATGCTGTAACTGATGTTACATTTGGTTTAATGGCTGGTACAGGAGCTACGGGCCTTAAAATTACCAGCACACCCCAAGGACTTGTTACTTACTCCAACCAAAATGGAGATGTTATGCAAATGCAGCTTGATAGAGATGTGGTAATAACTAACGGCAACGTCGGCATCGGGACGACGAATCCGGGGGCGAAGTTGGATGTAGCAGCTGGTTATATCAAGACAGATTTTGGATATGGCTTGCATATAAAAAATAATGCTGGTACGGGGAAACTTGTCCTGTATGGAACTAATTCACCATGGACCGATTCCACAGCCTTGCGGTCGTTAGGAGATGGTATTGTGCTTGAAACTAGCAGTGGAACAGATGTGTTGTCTGTAATTGAATCTGGCAACGTCGGCATCGGGACGACTAGCCCAGCCGCAAAGTTGCATGTTTCCGGTGGTGTAATCAGATTAGATAACGGCCAACAGATTGAATTCGGCGGCACAACAAATGCTATCAGCGGAAGCAGCGAATCTAACGCTCTTGCATTTAATACTAACAGCGCAGAGCGCATGCGCATTGACTCATCAGGCAACGTCGGCATCGGTACAACAACCCCCGCTGAAAAATTGCACGTAACTGGAGGAAATTTGGCTATTGGGGAAACAAGCGGCGGAACAACAAGGGCATTGAAGTTTTTTGACGGAACTGCTACAACTTTTTCTGCAATCATAAACCCAAGCTCTGCAGGACTGCGCTTTTTAACTAACAATGGCAATACAGATGCTATGTCCATCTTATCAAATGGGAACGTCGGCATCGGGACGACTAGTCCGGGAGCGAAGTTGGATGTTGCTGGAAATGTAATTGTCAGTCAGGGGATTTCCTTTACCGGTAGTTTGGTATCAGGTACTGGAATTGGTTCATCAGGATCTAATGGGGACTTACGTCTCTATGCAGGTGGAACTCAATATGTCACGGTACAGAATAACGGCTATGTCGGCATCGGAACGACAAACCCCCAGGGCAAACTACACATTTATTCTTCTGTTGGCGCCGGTACGCCAAGTCCTTATTCATCGCTAGTAATTGAGGATTCTGGTTCAAGATACCTAACTTTTAACGGCCCAAATACTGGAAGCGAACAGGGCATATTATGGGCTAATTCCGGCAGCGGTGCAGACGGATCAATAGTTTTCAGCTCAACCTATGACGCAATATTCTTGGGTACTAGTGGATACAGCCCAACAATGTCCATTAAAGGCGGCAACGTCGGCATCGGGACAACAAGCCCCGCAAAAAACCTGCACATTAAAGGAGATGCTGGCGCAGGCATTAGAATTGAAGAAACAGGCTGGCAGGACTGGGATATAATTGCAACGCATGGTGCTGGAAGTGTTACCCGCCTTGACTTTGCAAGAAGCAATGGCGCAACAACCATAATGTCAATTGTTGAAGCAAGCGTAGGTGGAGGAAATGTTGGCATCGGAACTGTAAATCCAAACTCAAAATTGCAGATTGGAACGCCTGGAGCTGCTGGAAGGGAATATCTCCAAATTGATATGGAGAGTAATGCTCCTGCATCTGCTCCTCCATCAACTGATTGTGACGCACAAAATGAGGGAGGAAGAATGGTTTATGATGATTCAAACAAGCGCATCTGGGTTTGTGATGGACAACTTGGATGGAGATATGCTTCAACAATACAATAATAAATTGGATAAATGCAAAATAAGAGAGGTCAAAAAAAAAGAATAATCTTGCTTAAGATGAAATTAAAAATAAACATTGAAAAAAGATATTGGTATTATCTAATTGGCTTTGCTGTTTTAATTTTTATAGCAGCAATTGCAATAGCACAGACAACTGCACCAAACCCAGGACATGCTGCTGATGAGATTGGAGAAGGGACGATTGCGAATACTTTAACAATTGCTAGTGGCAACGTCGGCATCGGGACGGCGAGTCCAGGTTATAAATTGCATGTAGATACAGGAGTTACTGGTTATATAGGGATTCAATATGACACGAATCAAGCTGGCGGGTTAGCGTTTCTCGAGAACAGCGTACCCACTGGCTATATCCAATTGAACAATATTGACCCTGCTGGTAGAATGGAATTCTTTGTTGGCGGGGGAGCAGATGCTGACAGGAAAATGGTAATTCGGAATGACGGCAACGTTGGCATCGGGACAACAACACCTGCTGAAAAATTGCATGTGACTGGAGGGAATTTAGCTATTGGGGAAACAAGCGGAGGAACAACAAGGGCATTAAAGTTTTTTGACGGAACTGCTACAACTTTTTCATCTATCATAAACCCAAGCTCTGCAGGGCTGCGCTTTTTAACAAATAACGGCAATACAGATGCTATGTCAATTCTATCAAACGGCAATGTAGGCATCGGGACGACAAGTCCAAGAGGAAAACTTCAAATAGGAAGTATGCATGATACATTGGGGCTATCAACTTATCCTGGCGATATAGTGCTTGATAAAGACCCTGGTGGCTCTAATGGTGTAGGAGGAATAGAATTCAGGTCTTCTGTTAGCGCAGGCGGTGCCGGCTGGAAAATAACTGCAACGGGTAATTACCAGGACAGCAAGTTATTTTTTGCAAATAGGGCAGGAGGCGTCACTTGGGATACAGAAGTCCTTACTTTAACACATACAGGCAGAGTCGGCATCGGTACAACAAGCCCAGCAGAAAAACTAGAAATCTCTAACGGCAATCTCAAACTAACAAGAGCAACATCAGGCGGTAAAGAAGGCATGGTCATATTAACAAGCAGTGTTGCAAAGCCAGCATGCGATGCAACAACAGCAGGTGCAATTGCGTATGAGGTGACTGGAGGCAGTGGAACTAATGGCCACTTTTTCGGCTGCAGAGTTGATGCTAATGGAGCTTACCAATGGGCGCAGCTTGATAATACCTAAAGTTAAAAACAAGAAAATGGCAAAAATGCAAGGCAAAATGAATAAGAAAAAACCAAAGCCAAAAAACAGCTTGTACTATATTGCTTTCCTTCTGCTGTTTATATTTATATCCCTATATTTAATAATGCAATTTTATAAATTCAGCACAACAGGAAAAGCAATTTCAACAACATGTCCAGAGGATAATACTATTTTCAAGATAGACAAATCAACTGGCGGGCATGCCGGAAGATGGGACAGCACAACATACACCAATGAAGTATGCAATACGGGCTCATCAGGCCATGACTGCACCGGAAGCAATGCTGTTATCAGGTTGGCAAAAACAGATAATTCCCATGTTGAGAAAAAGGGCTTAACTACTTCCAATTATTTTGATGTCTGCTTTGGCGATTTAATATGCACTTATGCACAAAGCTGCCCAGCAGGCAATGAATGCATTGCCTCAATATCAAAAGATACAAATGCCCAGATTGGAGACTGCAATGCTTATTCAGAAAAGGTATGCTGCAAAATAAGCGATTGTTTAGTAAGCGGCTATTCTTGCTGCAGCCCTGAGCTGGGCTCTGGAAACCATTATTCAAGCTTAGATGCAACTTGCGATACAGGAGAGCAATGCAGGGATTCCTGCGCAACACCAACAGCGCCGGTTGTTTCTGATATCCCAAGTGTCGGATTTAATGAAGACTCTTCAAATAACTCCATTGACCTGGATGATTATGTAACAGATGACAGCCCAGATACAGATATGGCATGGAGCTATTCCGGCAACACAAATGTTAATGTCAATATTGACAGCAGCAGCCATATTGTTGCATTCACTGCTGCACAAAATTGGTATGGCTCAGAGCTAATTACATTGACAGCAACAGATCCGGACTCATTGCCAGATTCAGGCGCATTAACTGTAACAGTTAATTCGGTAAATGATGCGCCAACAATAACTATCTCTCCAAATTTAAATCTGGTAGAGGACATAACTTATGTTATAAACCTGACAAATAATATATCTGATGCTGATAATACCCTTGATTATTTAATAGTCTATGAAAACAGCTCTTACGCAACTGTAGATGGAAAGGCAATAACCTTTAATTACCAAAAGCCAGTAAATGAGAATGTTAAGGTCACAGTAAGCGACCATGAATTAAATGCCTCCAAGATCGTTTCTGTTGCAGTTACAGCTGTAAATGATGCCCCGCAATTTATTAACCCCAAAACAGTATTCAAGGTTTTGCAAGGAACGACATTAGACTACCAATTTAATGCTAGTGACGAGGAAAATGACCCAATAACATTTTCAGACAATACGACACTATTTGATATAAACCAAACAGCAGGCATTATCAGATACTCACCAACAGCCACAACTCTAAATGAAACACACTCTATAAAAATAACTGCTTCTGACAATAAAGGGGGAATTAGCCCTATAGTTGTTTCCTTAGCAATAAATGATACAAATTTCCCGCCTGCAATAACATCTTTTACACCAGAAAACCTGAATCCAACGCTGGAAGCAGGCTATAGGTATGAGTTTAGCTATACAGCTAATGACCCTGATAATGATGTGCTTGAGCCTAAATGGCAGTTAGACAGCAATCAGCCGCAAATAAATGCCACATTCAGCTACCTGCCTCCTGATTCAGATGTAGGGACACATAAATTAAAATTGGCAGTGTCAGACGGCCTGCTAAACAGCAATATGCAATGGAACATTACTATAACACCGGAAAACCATGCGCCCGTCTTGGCATCTAATATCCCAAGTCAGGAACTGCAGCAGAACAGCAGGAAGGAAAACGCATTTGACCTTGACAGCTATTTCTATGATGAAGATAATGACACCTTGATTTATACGCCAAAAGGAAATAAGAACATTTCAATAAAAATCAATTTAGTGGACCACAGCGTAAGCCTTGAGCCGGACAATAACTGGCAGGGCACAGAATATACAACTTTTGTAGCAAATGACGGCAGTTTAGTGGCGTATTCCAATAATATATCATTTATAGTTAAATCACTGGGCGCTGTTTGCGGCAATAATCTAAAGGAAAGCGGAGAGGAGTGTGACGGAACAGATAATTCTGCCTGCGGGGTTTATTCATGCAAATCAGACTGCAGCTGCAATAAGCAGGAAGAGGAGGGAGAATGCACTCCTGACTGGCAATGCACAGACTGGTCAAAATGCTCTGTAAACAGCCAGCAGATAAGGACATGCACTGACAAAAAAAGATGCGGCAAATCAGAAGGAAAGCCAGAAGAAAAGCAAAGCTGCGCCTATACGCCAACCTGCTCAGATGGGATGCAGAACCAGTTTGAGGAAGGCGTTGACTGCGGAGGGCCTTGCAAGCCATGCACTAAAGGATTGACGCCAAAGAGATATTGGGTATGGTTCTGGTTTATAGTTCCGCTTATTTTAGCTGGTTTGATAGGTGGTGGTGTTATAATTGAAGCCAAACACAAAGCAGGAAAAGAGGCAGATGCAAAAAAGAAGAATATGATGCAGCAAATGTACCAGCATACAAATTTAGAAGAGCAGAAGGAAAGAGAGCTGCAGCATTATATTGAGATAATGTTTGGAAGGGGATTCCCGGAAACTTCTATCAAAAAAAGGCTGCAGCAGGAAGGGTGGCCGTATGCTACACTGGACAGGATATTTGGCAGGATAAATTTGCATAAAAAAGCTGAAGAGAAACAGGCTATGGTCAGCAAGCTAATCAAAAAAGGAAAAGAGGAGGGAAGGAAGAAGGTACTAGAGGCTTTCAAATGAAAAAGGCGCAGGTTTCGCAAAATATGGTAATATTTGCTTTAGCTTTGGCTATTGTCAGCTTTATTTTGATTTTTGGCTACAGGTCAATCAAGGAGCTTAACCAAAAGGGCGAACAGACAAAGCTGGTCGTATTCGAAAAAGACTTGAAATCAGATGTTGAAAATATAGATTACGGCTCAGTGAAAATACAAAGCTATGATGTGCCGGCAGATGTAAACAAGATATGCTTTTATTCAGAAGGCAATGATAATAACCCGTTGACATGCACAGACTGCCCGAAAAGCTCTGACTACCCAATTGTGGCAGATGCTGTAGCTGACAATACATCTTATAATGTGTTTATCCTGAGAGAGGATCTGCCTTACACAATGGAGCTTGATAAGGTAGCTATTGGCTGCTGCGAGTTTTACTGTTTTGACAAAAAAGACGGCAAAATAGAATTAAAAATAGAAGGAAAGGGGAAAAAGACTTTGGTAAGCTAAAAAAGAGTGTAATATGAAACCAAGAATATGTTTAATTGTTTTATTTTTAATTAGCTTAACAGCTATCGTTAATGCTTCCTCTGCGCCTATTGAAAGGTTTGCAGTTTTAAATGAATATAATCCAGATGAGATTTATGTCCCCGTTGATTTCTATACAGGCGTTTTTTCAACTGATGCCGGCAATAAGATAGCAAGGAGCTTGGTTAAATTCAATTTAGATGCTTTTGCCGGGAAGCAGATTACCAGCGCAAAGCTGGTTTTAAAAGTGCAGTCAACAAAAGAAGGAACAACAACTGAGCCGCAAACTTTAGAAGTGTACGCTGTTTCAGCTCAATGGGCAGATGCAACATGGAATAATGCGCCAAGCTATTCCAGCATTGTACAGGCATACGCAACTATAACGACTGATGGAAGCTATGAAATAGACTTAACGCAATTGGTTCAAACATGGATTGCTAATCCTAATGTTAACTATGGGATACTGCTTAAATCAGCTGATGAAATTAATTTAAACTTTAAGCAGTTTATGGCTGATTCTTATCTGGAAATAGCTGAAGGTGCTGCAGCAGAAGAGGCAATACCGCCAACAGTTACTCCAACTGCATTATCACCTTTAAGCATAACTGTAGCAACCTTAAAAACACAATACTTTATAGGAGAGCAGGTTGAGCTGACTGATCCGCCTGAGGGCAGCGGATTAAGTGAGACAACATCAGGCTCTTTTACGGAAACATGCCCGGATGACAATACTATACTTAAACTAGAAAATTTAGAGGGAGGGCATATTGGAACATGGGACAGCCCAACATACACACAAAAATTATGCTATACTGGCTCATCAGGCCATGACTGCAATGGCAATAATGCTGTTGTCAGGGTTGGAAGCGATGATAATGACCATGTTGAGAAAAAGGGGCTGGCTACTATTGGCTACTATGATGTCTGCTTTGGAGAATTAGGGTGCACTTATGCCCAAAGCTGCCCAGCAGGCTATGACTGCATTGCTTCAATAACTGAAGATACAAATGCCCATATTGGAGACTGCAATACTTATTCAGAAAAGGTATGCTGCAAACAAGCAGTAAATATTTGTGGTGACGGTATTTGTGATGGAGGAGAAACTATTGAGAATTGTCCTGAAGATTGTGGAACCATAACAGCAATTAAATCAAAAATCTTTAATGAATTTGGAATAACAATTTATGATAATGATGGGTTAGATACTACGCAATTAAAAGTTATTTATAATACCTTAAAATCTGTTCCAAAAAGCCTGCATAATTTAAAGTATATAACTGTGTATGATTTCCTAACAGAAGAACAAAAACAGGATATTGAACAAAATATTCTACCCAATTTAGAATACCCCAATGAAAGGATAAACATTTTTGGGATAAAAGTGGGGGCGATACAAGAAGATGGAATTCCTGACGACAAAGCAGAATATACAGACGTTTTCTCAATAGTTTTTGTTCATGAGCTAAATCATGGAGTTTCATACAGATATAACTTTATAACAGATGACATTAAATATAAAAATAGGGAAGAACAGCTTTTAAGCCAGGCAGGTGTTTTAAGAAAGAATTATATCAGAGGAATCAGTGACTGGTGTTCTTGGTTTACTGATGAAATGAAAGTTCATTGTGATGTTGAAGTTAGAAATAACTGCGATCTTTGTTTCCCTTATTTCCAATGGGCTCCTCAAGAATTTCCTGCATCAATTGCTAGCGCTTATTTCCAAAATTCTAAATCTGTTTTTGATATGGCTTTAACCAGGTTTTTAGAGGGATATACAGAACCACTCAATGAATTTTTATTTTTTGCTGATGTATATTCCTTAGGGTCAGATGAAACCAGAGTTTATACGGTTGATACAGAAGGAAATATCAATATTTTATTTGTGCCATTGACAAGAGATAATCAAGGGCATATAGACTCTTTAACAATAGAGGGTATAAGATATAATTTTAATCTTGATTACAATGGAAATGTTCTGGATATGCCACCAAAATCCCAAATACTCAATCCAAATTATAGTGATGTTACAGGAACATTAACAATGAAAGTTCAGGGGAATATGGATGGCCAATGGCAGGATATAATAACCATTATTAGTGCTCAAGCAACAGTTCCAGCAAACTCTTATCTTGCATTAGACACTATATGGAATCCTATTGGCTACACCACAACAGAAGCCGGGGCATTTAGGGCTTATGCTGAGTTCACATATGAAGGCACTGCAATAAGTAATTATTATGAGTTTAGCGCTGCTTTAGAGACAGAATGCACAGATACTGATGGAACAAATAAATATGTTTTAGGCATGACATACGGCACTGAGAATGGAAATCCATTTGACTATACAGATGAGTGTGCAACTGGCACTATATTGCGTGAATATTATTGCGCTTCTACAGGAGAGCCAAGCGCAAACCAGTATGAATGCCAGGATGGCTGTGTAGGCGGCGTTTGTTTGCTAGACTGTGATGCAAGGGACACATTGTTAGAGGGGCAAACTAAAACATATACTATTGAAGGCTTGGGCTATGCAGTAACCCCAACAGCAATTACTGATACAGGGACAATTGCAGCAAAGTTTAGTGTTAATGGGGAAACTACAGATTCTTTATCGAATGGCGATAGTAATGTATTAGCTGACGGAACAATGCTGACTGTAATACAAATAATGCCAAATGAAGCAGGGGATATAACTCAGGATGGGGTTGAGTTCTGCCTTGAAAAAACGCCAGCATGCTCTGACGGCACGCCTTACGGCGAATGCTCACAAACAATACCCAAGTATTGTGATAATGGGAATTTAGTTAATAATTGTAATTTATGCGGCTGCCCTTCATGCTCGAATATAGATCTTTATGACTGTAATCCTGATGGAAGCTGCTCAGCTAAAGCAGCTGGTGAAGGAGGCGGAGCTTTAGCATATACACCAGAAAAAGCAAGCTCATCTTATTCCATCAGCCAGCTCATATCAAAAGATGAAAACGGCATTAACAGGCTATATTTAGAAACCATGCCGGGAGAAGGAAAGACAGAGCTGCCGGGAAAAGTTTTGAGTGTGGCAGAAACAGAAAATGGAAAGGCTATAACAACTTTAATCAATAATAAGCCTTATACAATCCTGCAGCCAGAAAATACAAGCATAGCTGCCAAATCACTTTCATCAAAAGGATTTATTGTTCAATTAAAAGAAAAGCCTGTTTTGGAGAGAAAAACCGAGGTAAAAGAAGAGGTAAATGCCTTAAGGGAGAGGAGCAGCCAATATAAAGATGAATCAAAAGATGCTAAAATTCTGGGGTGGTACAAGCAGTGGAGGGCAGACAGCTTGCAGAGCGAAGCAAATGAGATAGAGGCAAAGCTTCCAGCGCTGCTGAAAGAGCAGAAAGATGAGCTGATAAAAGAGCATGAAAAGGCATTGGCTGATTTCAAAGAAAGGGTTAAGGAAAAGAAAATTATTGGCGACTACAAAAATGCATTCAATGGCGTTGCATTGGATATTTCCCAGGAGGAAGCCAATGAAATTAAAAAATCAAAGTATGTCAATAGAGTCTACCCAAACATGGAAGTCAAAGCAACATTAATGGATTCTGTGCCTTTGATTAACGCAGATGATGTCTGGCTGCTTGATGAAGACGGAAACCAATGCGCTGTTTCTGGCAAAGAATGCTTAACAGGAAAAGGTACGACTATCGCCATAATTGATACGGGCGTAGATTACACACATCCTGATTTAGGCGGATGTTTTGGAACTGGATGTAAAGTTGTTGACGGCTATGATTTTGTTAATTACGACAATGACCCAATGGATGACCAGGGGCATGGAACTCATGTTGCTGCTACTGCTGCTGGAAATGGCGCATTAAAAGGAGTTGCTCCTGATGCAAACTTATATGCATACAAAGTTTTAGATTCAACTGGCTCAGGCTATGATTCACAAATTATAGCAGCAATAGAAAGGGCAGTTGACCCAAATAATGATGGCGATTACAGCGACCATGCTGATGTTATATCAATGAGCCTTGGGGGGGATGGCAACCCAGATGATTCTATGAGCCAGGCAATAGACAACGCAGTGGATAATGGTGTTGTTGCTGTAATTGCTGCTGGCAATAGCGGAGAAGAGGGTTATGAAACAATCGGAAGCCCTGGAACAGCAAGAAAGGCAATTACAGTTGGCGCCAGCGACAAGAATGATGAAATGGCTTATTTCTCCTCGAAAGGGCCAGTTATATGGGGAGATGAAACATTAATAAAGCCGGATTTAACAGCCCCGGGCGTTAATATTTGCGCTGCTCAGTGGGATAATGCATGGCAAAGTAGCGAATGTATAGATACAGAGCATACTTCTATTTCAGGAACATCGATGGCAACCCCTCATGTTTCAGGAGCTGCTGCATTAATAAAACAGGCGCATCCTGACTGGGCGCCAGATGATATAAAATCTGCTTTAAAGCAAACAGCTGTAGAGCTGATTGACCCAGAAACAGGAAAGCCTTATGATATATTCACCCAGGGAACAGGAAGAATAGATGTCTTAAAAGCAATACAGCCTGAAATTATTGTTTTGCCATCTTCTCTGGATTTCGGGAATGTTATCGGAGTGGAAAGCGTTGAAAAAGAACTTTTAATTAAAAATATGATGGATAGGGAAATAACAATAACTGTTGATGGCGGAGACTCAACAAACGGGGATATCAGCTGCGGCGGCCTTTTATCTTTCAGTAGCTATTCTTTTGTATTGCAGCCATTTGAAGCTATAAACATAGAAGTGCTGCTTGCAGCATCAATGGTGCAATCTGGGTATTGGTCAGGGAAAATATCCATCAAAACAGATTCAAATTCATACAAAGTACCTTATACTTTTAAGAAAAAACAGACACTAACTCTTTCCCTAAAAAGCGAAAAATACACTGAAGATGAGCTTGCACCAACGTTTATAATATTTTCAGAAGATAATTCATTTGTAACGGGTTCCTCCTGGTGGGGACGGGATCTTGGTGGGCTGGAAAAATCTTTTGAGGTGGATGCTGGCAAATATACTGCTGTTGCTCTTGGAGGTGTAGACGTTTATTCGCCAGAAACTCTTTCCTATATACTCATTGAAAATACAGAGGTAACTGAAGGAGAAGGCAATAAAGAAGTTATCTTTGACCTTGACTCTGCAAAGCCATACAGGTTTAATACTTCCTCTGAGCAAGGAAATCCTCTTGACAGGTTTAAATGGACAACAGGGATCGCTCACTGCACTGAATTTGTGGAAAATCCAAATGCATGGGACAGCAATATTCCATGTGAAACAGTAAGTGCATCGTGGACTGGTTTTGGATTTGACGGCTCTAACACAATAATCTACATGAATAATTTTGCAAAAGAGGGAAATACCTTTGTTGATGTTACAGCAGGAGGAACAGAATCTTTGCCAGAGTATGAAGAAGAATATAAGATATCAGAAAAAGAAATAGAATGGTCAATAAGTGAGGAAAGGTATGTCCTTAACTGGAATATTCATGAAATTACTGACTCAACACCCTCATTTTTTGACTACAACAAAGAAGATATGACAACTATAAATGTTGTAACAGATTACCCAGGATATTCTCCTATAGATAAGTCTAATTTTTTGTTGTTATTTGCTCCTACAGATTTTGGGGCGGCTAGTGGCGATATATTTGTTCCATTGAATATGACTTTGAAAGTAATAAATCAAAATCCAAATGTTATGGCAGAATTTAGAAGTTATATAAACTATGTTTTGCCAGAAAATTATTGGGACTTTCTACTTGCATTGATGGTAAACCAACAAGAATATACGTGGTACCTTACAAATTTTAGCAAAGGAGAGGCAAAATGGACTAAAATAGGGACTGATCCAGTGATTTATTGGCCATACAACAAAATACCAATATCTTACAGGAAAATTCCTTTAACATTCACAAATTTCTCCAACACAAATGATAGGATTCTATTTGCAGACCCTGATGATTCTTGGTATCAGGTAGCTTATGGCTATACAAAAGACTTTAGTATATTCCATGGCATTTATGAGGATAAGATTGAGCAAGGCAAACTAAAAGTTTATCTTGATGGTGCACTTATAGAATCAAGGGAAATCTGCACTTCTGATTTAAGATGGTTCAGCGACGGGAGCCTTGCATGCGAGGGCGGATACAGAAATTATTCTCCAGAAGACGGGGCTTATCTATTAGAGATGATAATGCCTTCATTATACCCTTCAATGGCTTATACGAATATTACTGCATCTTTCAGGATACCTTCAGATGATGTTAATCCTCCTTATATTGAGCATTTTGACATGCCTGTAAGCTATTATAAGGGTGAGGAATTTAACATTTCAATAGAAGCTAAAGATGACAAGCAGCTTGGAAGTGTTAAAGCGCAATATTATGATGATGCATGGAGAGAGATAGCATTAACAAACAAAGAAGGGAGATATACCGGAAAAATAAGCACATCTCTAGATAAGATAGATCTAAGGATTATTCTTGATGACAATTCTCAAAACTCAATTATATACACTTTTACAAACATATCTTTTGCAAAAGAGGAGTTAGGCATTGAATTATACACTATTAGTGGAGACGTTTATCCTGGCGGAAAAATACAATTCCGGGGAAGGGTAACAGACACAAAAAGAAAAGGGATCTATCTTTTATCGGATCATCGGGTGACAAATCCTCCGGATAAGATAGATATAGAAGGAAAAACAGTTAAGGCAGAGCCGTCAATTGGCGAAGCTGTAATATACGTAGATTCTGAATCTGCTTTATTAAAAGAAGGCGAAACAAAGGAGATAAACGGCTTGAGCATAACTCTGAAAAAGAGCGAGGTGAATGAATATGGGTATGCTTATGTATTAATAGAAGTAGATTATTCATATGTGCCAAAACTTGTGCTTAATTATTTTATAAATGATGAATTTGTAAGCAAGGGAGCAACAAAGTCATTTGATCATTGGGATGAAATAGAAATTGAAGAGAAAAGATTTGGAAAGGGCGAATTTACATATGACTACACAATACCATTTGATTATGCTCCTGAAAAACTGGACTTTTCTGTTCAATTTGATGGCGCCGGGATTTATATGCCTCAAAGAGAGGATATAACAATTGATGCTGTAAAATATGACCATGATATTGCTGTTTCTGGCTTTGTGTACGGGCCGTCAGAAAACGGGGCACTGAAAAGAAACAATTTAACAACATTCAATGCAACAATATACAATGTTGGCTCAAAGACTGAGAAGGATATCCCTATAAACTTTGCAATAAACGGAGAGATTATAGACACAAGGACAATAGAGCAGCTAGAGCCAGCCGAATCAGTAGCTGTATCTTTCAGCTGGACACCAACAGAACCAGGCTCTTATGATATATCAATAGAGATTGACTATGCCCAAGATGATAACCCAGACAATGATAAAGTTACAGCATACACAACTGTCAGTGTTGAAGGTCCAAACATCTATGCTTATATAGACGGCAACGGTAAATTTATTGTCAACCAGTCAAATAGTTTAAGCCTGACAATTTACAATATTGGCACAACAACAGCAACAAACATGGAAGCAACTGTATACGACTTATTTGAGTATGAATATGCCTATCTGGATTATGGCAGAACAGAAAAGATAGATTTCAACAACACAGAATATGAATTGGAAGTATCTATTATTGATGATGAATTTGCAATAATCAGCGTATCTTATAATGGCATTACAGAAGAATTTAATTTATCAAAAGGCAGCTTAAGAAGGCTTAGCGATGGTGTCTTATTAGTAATATACCAGATTTATGATAATTATGTTTATGCTATCCTTGGAAAAGACAGCAGCATTTCAGAAGCCAGTTTGCCGGATTTGCAGCCAAATTCTGTCTCAGAGAATGAAATAAGCACCAAACCAACAACTCTTGGCTATCATCTATACTATGTGTTTGTTAACGCAACAGCAGATATTGACTGGTCTGATAATTATAATATTGATGAGATAAAGGTAGTTAGAGATGAGGCTGATATTGAGGTATGGCTTGATATAGGTTACAGCATTGCAGTAAACCAGACAACAGAAATTCCTATCTACATCAGCAACAGGGGCTCAAAAACAGCCACAAACATAAACGCAACATTTTACGATTTATATGATTATGAATATTTGTCCTTGTATTATGATTTTGGCAGCTCAACAGATTTTGATGGCACAACTTATAATATTCTTGCCACAAGGATAGATGATGAAAGAGCAGAATTAAAGGTGTCTTATGATGAAACTGAAAAGGATGCAGTCCTAAGGGAAGGGGAAGCATTAGAGATTGGCAATGGCGCTGTGATAAATGTACTATATATAATGGATGATTCAGCAGAGGCTGTAATTGCAAAGGCATTACCGCAAAAAATAAATCTTGCTGATTTAGAGCCGGATGGAAAAGCAGAAGAAACAATAGAATGGACAGCTGAAACACAAGGTCCGCATATCTTAACATTATTTGCAGATACAACAGCAGACGGCGACTGGAGCAATAACAACTACTACGGTTATGTAGATGTCAAAGCAGAAGGGCCAGATGCAAGAGGATGGATAGACTACTCGGCTGTAATTGTTAACCAGCAAAATAATATAACAGCATGGATAATAAATGAAGGCACTCAAACAGCCACAGATGTTACAGCTTATCTGTATTTGTTAAATACAACAGAAATAATAATAGAAAAACCAATATCAAGTGAGGAAGAGGAATCAAGCGAAGAGCAAACAGAAGAGGCAGAAAGCTTTGTTTTAATAGATTCAGTTTATATTGGTGATTTAGAGGTTAATGAAGGCAAGACAATAATATTTAACTGGACGCCAGAAAATGTTGGCTACCATAACCTTAAATTAATTATTAACGCAACATCAGATGTGGATTTAACTGATAATGAGTATTATACCACATTATATGTTGGCCCGGATACACCCGATTTAAAGGCATCTCTGTATTTAACAAGCCCTGTAGCTTTGCAGAAACCAGCAGATATAGGGGTTAATTTGCAAAACAGGGGAACAAAAGCAGAAGGAATAACCTCTAAATTGTATGACGGCTCAACGCTCTTAGACACAAGAACTATTGAAGAGCTGGGTTCTGGTGATTGGTATTGGTATTCATATGAATGGGCTCCGCAAACTAAAGGAATGCACACAATCAAGGTTGTGGCAGAAGTAGCAAATGATTATAATTCAAGCGATAACAGCTACAGCAAAGATGTTGAGGTTTTATCAATAATCAATGCAACCTTTAACATCACAAATTATAACAAAGAGCCTGTTGAAAAATATTTGATTATTGAAAATCCTGCTTATTACGGCTTGATTAATGCTCCAACAGAAATAGAAATTCTTGAGAGAACAAATGTATGGCTGGCAGATGTTGACAAAGACGAAGATAATGGAATAGGAACTATGTTCCAGTCTTCCATTGCAAAGCCAGATATGAATGCAATTTCAGAATATTATATAGAAGAGATGGCTCAAGATAGCCTGTTATTATATGCTGTTTACGCAAATAATGTTTATTGGGAATATAACTATTCAACATTTTTGGTAAGCGCAGAAAAGAATTACCTTAAAATCAGCAAATTAGATGATATAGAGATATTCTACTGCGCTGAGTGGGATTTCAGCGCAAAAAACTGCACATCAGGATGGCATAAATCAGAATTTAAAAAAGATTTATGGGGCAACTATATATACGCAGAAGCATTTGCAGACAAGGCAGAGGCATTTGCCATTGCTGATTTTGATACAGATGGGGACAGCAAGCCAGACTGGCAGGATGAGGATGATGATAATGATGAGATACCAGATGACAATGATATGCTATCCTGCGGACAAGGGAAAATACCCTCAAATATCCCCGGCTTAGAATTAAGAATAAACAATTCATATAATTTATCGCAAATTTTCAATGAAACAATATTAGTTGAGTTTGTCAAGGATAACAAAATAATATTAAAGGCTGAGTTCCCATTCGCTAATAAAAAGCTGAAATGCAGGGATATGCTGATTGAAGAGCAGGAGTCTGGAAGCAGCAAAGGCTATGTCCTGGTAAACGGGCTTAATCTGACAGGCACCACAAAAACACTCTATATGGATAGAATTACAGCTGCAAATCAGATTTGCATAAAAGATGAAGAGGTATTTTCTATTGATGAGATGTCAACTGAATGCAATGGGGAGAATGAAGTTTTAATTAATTGCGATGGCACACAGCAAAATAGCTATACTTGCAATAACCTCGGAGACAGGTATGAAATAACAGGGCTGAAAAACAGCGCTGCCCAGGAATATACGCCGCCAGCAACTCCTCCGGGCACGGAAGAAGGAGAGGATGAGGATGGCAGAGGCAGAGTTAGCGGAAGAGAATACCTTTCCCCTATAAAGCAATGCTTTGACAGAAGGGATAATGATGGCGACGGATTAATAGACTGGCCTGAGGATATAGGGTGCTACTCTAAATTTGACAATGATGAAAGAGGCGAGGAAGAAGAGCCAACAACCACACCTGCTGTAACAAAACCAGAATCATCTACATTCATTGTTCCACCTGTTCCCTCAGAAGAAAAGCCAAAAGAAACAGAAAATCTAAAGCTGCCCAAAGAGATGGGAGAAATTTATGGCTATGTTGCACTTATCCTTGCATTAACAATTATCCTTGGCTCTATGGGTTTTGTGTTTGCAGAGCTGAAGCTGAAGAAAGGGGCAAAAATAAGAAAACAGATGCAGGCTGTGCAGGACTATGCCAAAAAAGAGCTGGAAAGGGGTTTCAGCAGGGAAGATATAAGAAACAAATTACTCGGTGTTGGCTGGAAGAAAGAGATGGTTGATGACATATTCAGAAAGATAAGGCTATAAAACTGAAACATTTTTATATCAGATGTTCTATTTTTGTTACAGATGTTGCAAAAAGGCGCATAAAAGAAAAAATTGATGAAATTAGCGCCATTCCTATAAAAATGCCATACCACGACAAAAATATAAAAGAAATTTTAGAAGTATTAAAAACAACAAAGGAAGGCCTGGCCAGCGAGGAAGCTGAAAAAAGGCTGAAGGAATATGGGTTAAATGAGATAAAAGAAGAAAGGGGGATTTCCCCTTTTGAAATTTTCCTTAGCCAATTCAAAAGTATTGTTGTCTGGATTCTGATAGCTGCTACAATAATCTCTGCATTTCTAAAAGAATATGTTGATGCAATTGTTATCTTGGTGATTGTAGTTTTAATAGCTGCCCTTGGCTTTACGCAGGAATACCGCGCAGAGAGGGCTATAGAGGCATTAAAAAAATTAGCTTCGCTAAAGGCAACTGCAATAAGAGACGGCAGCAAAAAAGAGATTGATGCCAAAGAACTGGTGCCTGGCGATATAATTGTTCTTGAAACAGGGGACAAGGTTCCAGCAGATGCCAGGCTGATTGAAACTTTAAACTTGCAGACACAAGAGGCAGCCTTAACAGGAGAGTCAAGCCCTGTTGGCAAAGCTGCAAAAGAGCTGCCTGAAAAAACAGGCGTTGCTGACATGAATAATATGGTTTTCTCAAGCACAATTGTTACAAGCGGCAGGGCAAAGGCTGTTATTGTTGCAACCGGAATGCAAACTGAGATTGGAAAGATTGCAACCATGATACAAGAGGTAAAGCCGGAGCTTACGCCATTGCAGAAAAAAATGAACCAGCTCGGCAAATGGCTTGGAAAAGTTGTAATAGTTATAGCAATAGTTATTTTTGCATTGGGAATGATCTTCCAGGGCAAGCCTGCGCTTGAAATGCTGAAATTTGCCGCAGCTGTGGCAGTTGCTGCTATTCCAGAGGCATTGGCAGGGATTGTTACAATAGCCCTTGCCATAGGCACACAAAGAATGCTTAAGAGAAATGCATTGGTAAGAAGGCTGCCAAGTGTTGAAACCCTTGGCTCTACAACTGTTATATGCACCGATAAGACAGGCACATTGACTGTAAATGAGATGACTGTAAAAAAGATATTAGCAAGCGGAAAGGTAATTGATGTTGCAGGAGCGGGCTATGAAACAAAAGGCCAGTTTTTGTACAAAAACAAGCCTGTTGCCATTGATGAAATAGGGCTTTTATTGAGGATAGGCGCTTTAAACAATAATGCTGAGCTAAAAGGCAGCAGCTTAATAGGAGATCCAACTGAAGGAGCTTTGATAGCCAGTGCTGCAAAAGCCGGCTTGATAAAGGAAGAGATGGATATAGAATGGCCAAGAATTGATGAGATAGAGTTTACAAGCGAAAGAAAGATGATGACTACAGTGCATAAGCATCGCGGTGAAAAGATTGCCTATGTAAAAGGCGCGCCAGAGGTTGTCCTGAAGCTGTGCAATTATATCCACATAAACGGGAAAGTCAGGGAATTGACGGAAAATGATAAAAAAGAAATTCTGGAGATAAACAGGGAATTTGCAGATGGAGCTTTGAGGGTCATTGGCTTTGCGTACAAGACATTAATGGATACTCAGCCAGAAAAAAACCTTATTTTTGCCGGGCTGCAGGGAATGATTGACCCGCCAAGAGAGGAAGTTAAAGAAGCAATTGAGAAATGCAAACAAGCAGGAATTAAGGTTATTATGATTACAGGTGATCATGAGATAACAGCAAGGGCTGTTGCCAAAGAGATTGGGCTGGAGGGAAGAGCTATCACCGGGCAGCAGCTTGATGAAATTGAAAATCTTGATGAGATAGTTGAGGATATTGCAATATTCGCAAGAGTCAACCCAGAGCATAAAATAAAGATTGTTGATGCATTAAAGAAAAAAGGCCATGTTGTGGCTATGACAGGGGACGGGGTAAATGATGCTCCTGCACTGAAAAAAGCAGACATTGGGATTGCCATGGGCATAACCGGAACAGACGTGAGCAAAGAGGCTGCTGCAATGATATTGACTGATGATAATTTTACATCTATAGTCAATGCTGTTGAAGAGGGAAGAGGAGTATATAATAATATTAGAAAATATATCGGGTTTTTGCTTTCCGGGAATATAAGCGAGGTTTTGATTATATTTTTTGGAATATTATTTGGGCTGCCATTGCCGCTTACAGCAACCCAGATATTGCTTATTAACCTTGTGACTGACGGCTTGCCAGCCCTGGCATTAAGCGCAGACCCTTTTGAGCCAAATGCAATGTCACGAAAGCCAAGAAGGCAGAACGAGCATATGTTCAGTGGGCTAAATCCATTTCTGGTGTATTACCCGATAGCCATGACCATTACAGCTTTATTAATCTTCATCTGGTTTAATTCCAAAGGGTATGGTCTGCTTGTTGCGCAAACTGCAACTTTCCTGACTATCGGCATGTTTGAGCTTTATCAGTCAATAGCCTCAAGATCTACAATATACCCTATATGGAAGGTAGGGCCTTTCAAAAACAAATTTTTGATTTTGGCATTCATAAGCTCTTTTGCAGTAATTGCAGCTTCAATATTTATCCCTTCAGTTGGCAGGGTTTTGGATATGGCTCCTTTGACCATAGGGCAATTTTTCTTTATAGCAGCCATATCAAGCATCGGAGCAATTATAATTGAATTGTGCAAATATTTCAAGACAAGGAATGAGGTTATTGGTGCTTGATTTGGCCAAAGCGAGGCTATTTTGAATGGAGCTAACAATCCTGATTTTGTTGATAGCAGGCTTCTATCTTCTAATCAAAGGAGCAGACATTCTTGTTAAAGGCTCGTCATCACTGGCAAAAAGGTTTAATGTAAGGGAAATTGTGATAGGCCTTAGTTTAGTCGCTTTTGGCACATCTTTGCCCGAGGCTTTTGTTAATATTATTTCAAGCATTAATAATCAAAATGAGATTGTATTCGGGAACGTAATAGGAAGCAACATATTTAATATAGCTGTAATATTGGGGATATCTGCATTAATAAGCCCTATAAAAGTAAATAAAAATACCCTTTTCAAAGAAATACCCTTTTCCCTGTTTGCAGCTTTTATATTGTTTCTTCTGGTAAACGATTCCCTTCTGCTAGGTTTTGACAGAAATGGATTGTCCGCATTAGACGGCTTGATACTGATTATCTTTTTTGTTGTGTTTTTGGCTTATGTGTTTAAAATTTCAAAAGATAAAGCCAGGCATAAATTTAAAGTCCAGCTACATTCAACTCCAAAGACTTTAGTTTATATTATTATGGGGTTTTTTGCATTATTTATTGGAGCCAAGTTGGTAGTTAATAACTCTACAGAGCTTGCAAGGTTCCTTGGAGTCAGTGAAAAATTAATTGCCCTCACTATAATAGCAGGCGGCACGTCCCTGCCAGAGTTGGCTGTATCAGCTGTAGCTGTTTACAAAAAAGAATATGCGTTAGCTGTTGGCAATATTATTGGTTCAAACATCTTCAACATATTTTTTGTACTGGGGATTGGCTCTTTGATAAGGCCTGCGGCATACGACCCAATATTTAATATTGATATGCTGGTTTTAACTTTTTTTACTTTATTCTTATTTTTTGCAATATTGCTGCATAAAGACAGGAAGATACACAAAATCCAATCACTATTTTTCCTGTTGGGCTATGCTGCCTATATTGCCTACCTGTTCTACCGAAAATAGGGCACTAAACAATATTTTCAATTAGTTTTATAAATTAAACACCCTTTCTTTTTTCTATGGGCTTTTTTGAAGAGATTATCAAAATAATAAAAAAGCAAAAGCCGGATAAGAATCAATTGAGCAGGATAAAAACCAGGCTGTGTTCTAAGTACAGATTAGGGTATATTCCTACTGATATTGAGATCTTGCTGAACGCGCCAATAAAAGACATTCCTAAAATAAGAAAATGCCTTCTTTCTAAACCGACAAGAACGATTTCTGGTGTTGCTGTTGCGGCTATAATGACAAAGCCGTTGCCCTGCCCCCATGTTAAGAAAGGAATTGGGCCATGCATCATGTGCCCCGGCGGGCCTTCTTCAGCATTTGGCAATGTTCCTCAAAGCTATACAGGAAAAGAGCCAGCAACAAGAAGGGCAATAAGAAACCTCTATGACCCTTACCTGCAGGTTATGAACAGGCTGGAGCAGTATATAGTGCAAGGCCATTCACCGGATAAAATAGAGCTTATAGTTATGGGCGGAACTTTCCCAAGCTTTCAAAAAAAATACCAGGAAGATTTTGTGAAATACGCGATAAAGGCGATGAATGATTTCAGCAGATTATTTTTTAATGAGAAAAACGAATTAAACATTTTAAAATTTAAACAATTCTTCGAGCTGCCGGGAGACATCCATAATGAGGAAAGAATCAAAAGAATACAAAAAAAACTATTGGCTATAAAAAATAAAAGGAACTTATTATTGGAAAATATCCAAAAACAAAACGAAACTTCCAGCATAAGAAATGTTGCTTTGTGCATTGAAACAAGGCCTGATTACGCAAAATTAAAGCAGGCAAATGAAATGCTAAGGCTTGGCTGCACAAGAGTGGAGCTTGGCGTCCAGACAGTATATGACGATGTCCTTAAAATAATAAAAAGGGGCCATACAACAAAAGATTCAATAGAGGCAACAGCTGTTTTAAAAGACCTTGGCTTTAAGGTATCATACCATATAATGCCCGGCCTGCCGGGGGTAAACAAAAAGCAGGATTTACTCTCATTCCAAACATTATTTGCAGAGCCTGCTTTCAGGCCGGATATGCTTAAGATATACCCC
>Ga0209211_10002367_pt1 | contig 32699 bp, 24 predicted proteins | sample RifGroA2_FD_183992 | JGI IMG/M metagenome (GOLD analysis project Ga0209211, IMG submission 183992) | Groundwater microbial communities from Rifle, Colorado, USA - Groundwater A2 (SPAdes) (version 2) | ecosystem: Environmental > Aquatic > Deep subsurface > Groundwater | place: Rifle, Colorado... | reverse complement strand
CGAAATCGCCAAGCAAATTCCAACTGTCGCCCACGGTTGCGCTTGCAAAACCAGCAAGCAGCAATACCAACACCAAACTCAATTTCGTCTTCATCTTTAATACCTCCAAAAAAAAACGTTAAATAAAACGCTTAAACACCAACACAGCGTTCAAGCACAACTTTTTCTCTTTGAAACAGCAAATCCACCTTTATTTTCTGTTTTCTTGTCCCTATTAAGCAAAGAACGATAATTTTTCGCAACTTTATGAAAAGCCTCAATATGCTTATCAATAACATCGGGGTAATAACGCGTAAATCGTGGAATAGCGATTGTTCTTTGATTAACTTTTGATGTTACAGGCAGTTCCCTGACATAGTCTTCAATTTTGGCGGAAGCCGGAAGGTTTGCTATTCTTGTCGGCCTGCCCTGCCCATATACATCGGCCTCAATAAACAAAGGATGATTATGCAGCGGTATATTACACCCGGCACCACAAACAGTGCAGCCTTCCGCATGTAAAGCCTCAACAAAACAGGTAACTGAAAGACCGCCAAACTTCTCCGGAGCATAGTGAACCAAAGGAACAAACCAGCCGCCTTTGGTTGTATTTTCAGACCAATTCGGCTGTATAGATTTAATCCCATCTATTGAATCTACTCCTTTGCAGAAGTATTTCATTGCCGCGTCAATCTCTTTAAATTGTTCCTTATAAAGGTCTAATTGAACCAGACCAAATGCCGAACTCAATTGATGCATACGATACTTGTATCCACCGGCAGGAGGCCCGATATATTTTTCCAAATCAGTATTTTTTAAGATTTGTTCATGGCAGTCATAATTTCCAAACCACATAGCCAGCTTTAATACCTCATCGCTATTTGTGAACATTATTCCGCCTTCACCAACACCTATTGACTTGTGGGACATCAAAGAAAACCCCGATGCATCGCCAAATGTGCCTACCTGTCTGCCCTTATAAAGTGCACCATGAGCGTGTGAACAATCTTCGAACACTTTCAGGTTGTACTTTTTAGATAATGCCATAATAGCATCCATATCCGCCGGTATTCCGCAATAATGAACAATAACTATGGCCTTTGTTCTGGGAGTTATCATTGCTTCTATTGAAGCGGGGTCTATGCACAAGGTCTCCGGATCAACATCCGCAAACACAGGAGTTGCGCCAAGCGAAAACAGCGGAACAACAGAAGCCCAGTACGTTAAGCTTGGACAAATAACCTCATCGCCGGTTCGAATTCCAATTCCATAAAAACCACAGTGAATTGACGCAGTTCCATTGTTACACGCCCACCCATGCTTCATCCCTATTTCTGCAGCATATTTCTTCTGAAACTTAACCGTAACATCCGTTCCGCTCATATTCCCATCACGCAAAACTGCCAGTACCGCATCCTCATGGGCCTTAGTAACAACCGGCCATCTAAATATTTCTCTGTCGTCAATATCTATCGCCTTATTGCCGCCTAATAACGCCAGTTCACTATGTTGTAACGCCACATCTGCCATACATGCTCCCTTTGCTACTGTCTAACTACCAATCTATGTTTTAAAGTTATTTGATTATATTCCGAACCTGGATTTTTAATCCTATTTTCAATTACATGCGTTGCATATTTTGCCAAAAGATCGACCGGCTGTTCAACTGTGGTCAAAGGAATTCCTACAATATCCGCTGTGGGGAAATAGTCATAACCTACGACACAAATATCTTTTGAGATGTCAATGCCGGAATGTTGTGCTATCGCCATAAATTTGGCCGCGACTTCAGAATCACAAAAACATAAACCTGTGCGTTTTTTACTATTCCTTGTTCTCTCAACCAGAGACATCATACTGGCATTGTCGCCGGTAAGATTGTAAGATGGACATTCGAACCCGTCCTGCCTTAAGACCCTCGCACACCTCATAGCAAAACCTTCAGCATCCAGTACGGGGAGCGCATCCTCATTGATATTGTTCAAAACAAGTGTCGCTTCCTCGATACCCTGCGAAAGAAGAAAACGTGCGGCAGTTTCACCGGCCTCACCACGATCGAGCAGAACACAATCACAATTTTTTCTTTCCTGTGCCCCGACCAGAATCAAAGGTACCTCTTTTTGCCATTTTGGAAGTACGGGAACATCAAAAGAAACTATAGCGATTACACTAACATGAAGTTCAAGAAACGTCTTAACATAACTGCTTTCATCCCATCCTTCGGACAGAGGCTTGGTAATTCCCACCAGAGGTTTCATTCCAACCGCCGACATTGCCTCGAAAAGGGAGTTGACAATAGAAACACGAACCTGATCATTCATTTCGGCATAAATTCCAACCAAATCCGTTCTTCCTTTCTTGAGGGATTGCGCTGCAAAATTGGGAACATAAGCAAACTTTCTGGCTACCATCTCAATCTTCCGGCGAGTACTCTCGGGTATCTTCGGGGAACTTCTCAAGGCAAGACTCACCGTCGTCTTGGAATAACCAAGCTTTTCTGAAAGATCGCTCAAAGTAGCTCTTGTATTTCGCATAAACATTTTCCCAAAAAAAGTTCACTGAATATAAGCCCTAATATAAACGTTAAAACCAATAAATGCAACAAAAAAATGGATTTATTGTTGTTTTCTTACAAAATTAAGTTTATCGTTAAACCAGCCCGAAAATAATTAAAAAACATAAGTGCTTTTTATTAAAATAGTTACAAACACTTGCTTTTGGCCGGCTTGGGTATTGAACTTAAAGCTTAAAAAATATTTTTTTCTTGGAATGTCAAAAATAAAGTTCCAAAATTAGCAGTCTCATTTTGAATGACGACGCACACTCCTGCTGTCACTTGTAATTTCTCATAATCCTGCATATTATTCCACGTTTCAATGCTTTATTCGCCAAAAAAGGCATAGCGGCTCACAGCCGCTATGCCGAATCAAACACTTTTTCCAGTAGCACAGTACTTTTAACTTAGGTACTGCACAAATACCGATACATCGTCAAACCATCAAACTCACAGACGGTTGACCGATAATTCTCACTTACTTAAGGTTTGAGCGCGATAGTCATATGTCCGTCCTTACTTGATGTTACCGTCGCCGTACTTGAACCGATAGCTCCGGCAGCTGCTTTGATGCCTGTTGCAACTCCAATGCCTCCGCCGTTACCTGACGTGGTTCCTCCATCCGACCGCTCTGTGAGGCCTATTGCTGGGGTTCCAGTATTCGTCCAACTTGACCACGCCGCTGATGTTGAGTCATTATCTCTTGACGCAGCAAGAACAATCAACTCGTTAGCAACGCCTGTGGTTACCGTTCCAAATGTCGTAGTGGTTGAGGCAGTTGCTTTTACTCCACCTGCCGTCACATCCCAAGGGTTGCCATTTGCGGTAACACCGCGGAAGGTGAGTATCCTTCCATAAACGTGGTCGCCTGGGTCAGTCACGACCGGCGAAGCCATTGAAGACGATGTCGCCCGGCACCAATACACGGTGATACGCGTTCCATTCGTTGTCGTTCCGGTGGACTGCGGGCTGTTTGTTACAACCGCGAAACCTGCCGGCGTACCAAGGTTTGCTGCCTGACCTCCGCATGACTCAATAAAGAGAAGAGCAACGTCGCCCGTCTGATGCGCCGGCCAAGCGACGGTAATATTCCCTGTTCCGGACATAGCAGTTCCGGCTGCAACGAATGTTGGTAGAGTAGTAAAACTCCAGATTTTACCTATTGTCGTTCCGCTGGAGCCAACCTCATCGATTCGCCAATAGTATGTTGTACCTGCGGTGAGAGTGCCAAGGTCATAAGTTGTACCAGCCTGATTACCTTTATATTCGGTTTCGTCCGGCGTGGAATCCGTGCCGAAATAAACATTGTGAGAACTTGCGCCACTCCCTGCCGTCCAACTTAAATCAGCGGTTACACTTATGCCAGTTGCGCCATTTGAAGGACCTGGATTGCTTGCCCGGCGATTAAGGTTAAAATCGTTTGTTACTGCAATTCGCCAATTGTTGCCGCCGTCATCACTCATCAAAAGAACCGGATCGTGGGCAATGGTGTTATAAACGTCCTCCCAGTTCACATCATCGGGTCTGAAAAGACGTAAAGTTCCTTCCTTAGGCCACTTTGCTTCATATGCAGCTATCTCGCCTGTCATTGCACCTCTATTCAATTGATTAGCATTGACTATATAGCTAAGAAAGAGGCGGTTGTTCCTGTCAGGACTCGTTTGGCTATACCAGCACATATAGTACTGACGGACCGGGTTGACAAGAACAAAACTATCGCCAGAGAACTGCCATGACCCGCCAGCGGTTTTCTTCATATAGTTTAGCTGGAAACGATATGTAGAAGCATCGACTGCCCATCTGTAAGCAAGGTGTAATGTATTATCCGCGTCACAAACTAAATCAGTATAAGAACAATGCGAATCAGGGCCAAATTCCGCTGCATTCCACTGTGCTAAGGTACCAACTGTGCTGTTTGCATAGTATGATTGGGCGTATTTAAACCGTCCACCGTGAGCGCCTATTACCACATGCAAATAGCCGGAACTGTCCATAGTTACAACAGGGCCATTGTGCTCATCAACCACCCCGTCAGTTTTTTTTGTATAACCGACAAGAACCGCACCGGAAACAGACGGAATACTGCGGTCATATGTAGCCGCATAAATCGGATTTACATTGCTATCCCCTATAACGTCTGCTCCCGACATCCAAAAGATATGTGTTAAATTGCCCTTAGTCACCATTACGTTGCCATATGAGGCGTTTCTCGGACATAAATAAGATTTGGCGTTAACATCATTATATATTGTAACAGGAGGATGCATCGTAAGAACACCACCGCTTTTCGTTGGAACAATAATTTCGATAGCTCCGCCAACGGCACCAGTATCGCCTACAATCACAGGTGGCCCTACAATCTCGTTAAATCCCCTTCGAGACTCAAGTCTGCCGCCATACATAAAGTTGGCATCACTTACGGGCAATTCGTGGCACGTCCATGTTCTGCATAAATCCGTAGAGTATAGCAGCATATTCCTGGACGCAGCCCTTACGACCATATAAGCGTCATCGTCATTATCAAAAACAATATACCTATCCCAGACACTCCAGACTCCATCCCAGTCAGGATAAGCATCTTTGATGGACTGATAAGGGTCTAAGCCTATCCAGCGACCATTGGCATTTAATGTTTGAATTACAGTGCCGGCAAGAATTTCACCGTCAGTGTCCCGTTTACCAGCTATGATGTAAGGCGTGTTGTTAGAATCAAAAGTAACTATGCCAGGTTCAAATCGTGGATCATAACCAAACAAATCATAAGCACCATTTAAACCGTGGTTTTGATGTATAATTGGCGTATATACCGGCGAAGAATTAAGTTCAGCCTGCTGTTGATCTGTTACAACAATGCCGCCATTAACCGTAAAACTCCAAACATCAGAAGTCCACGTGCCTGCTGGCTCATTAGCATCAGTATATCCAAGTTTCCAAAAATAAGTTTCACCGGCTACAAGGCCGTTAGCGTCATAATCAAGAACATCAAATCCGTCATCAGTATCATACAACCCCATATATTCAGCAGAACCAGTGGTGGCCATGGCAATGGCATCAGAATCTGTACCGAAATAGACCTCCACTTGTGAAGCCTTACAACTTGGCGTCCACGTAAGAATCGGATCCACAGCAACACCTGCCGTTCCATTAAGCGGATAAGGGTCATAGCCTACTAATACACCGGATATATGTCCCATGCCAATATCAAAATTATCAAACTCACCGCCATAAGCACCCGTTATTGCCAGAACCGTCTGACCGCTCAGATAAGAATTGAGGTTCATTGCCAACGCCACATTCACTATAGAGCTTTGAATCCAGCCAAGGCCGGCGGTTATATCCCTGTAGTACAAAGTACCAGTAACTGAATATCGGCTGGTAATTTCCATTTGCAAACGAGTATCATAGCTGTGGTCTGCCCATGCTATATCTGTGCTTGAGTACTCAGTTCCACCATTTGAGGCACGCAAATAAAAACGGCCTTTGCCATCATATGGATCAGAACCGGGATAACGTTCCATACCGAACATTGGACTGTAATCTCCAGCGGGCATTTGAGTTCTAATCGAGTTGTACTGCACATAACCACCAACTACTTTTGGGGTAATCGTGGCTGAATAGTAGGCCTGGCCAGCCTGACTGTCATCGATGGGGCTGGTAAATACCAAAGTTCGTTGGCCAAGATAACCTCCTTGGGTTATCGTTTCAAACGAAGGCGTTCCGTCTTTTCCGTCAACAATCACAGCATCACCTGCAATCATATTCCAGCCCTGCGGCGAGAGACCCGTACCAACAGTATAGGTGTCAAAATCTTCTATTTTACCTACGCCTATCTTGAAATTGTCAAGCTCGCCGCCAAAACCACCTGCTATTACCAGAACCCTCTGAGCACTCAGATAAGTTACACCAACCATATTCAGGTTGACATTGGCAATCGAGCTTTTATGCCAAATCCCATCGCCACTGCCGATAGTTACGTCCCTGTAGTACAAAGTACCGGTAACTGAATATCGACTGGTAATTTCCATTTGCAGGCGAATATCATAAGTATGATCGGCCCACGCTATATCTGTGCTCAAATACTCAGTTTGAGCATTTGAGGTACGTACATAAAAACAGCCTTTGCCGTCACCTGAAGCAGCAGTGGAATGCCTGTCAAAACCGATCGTCGGACCAAAATATCCGGTAGTCATTTGAGTAGCAACCGAGTTATACTGCACATAACCACCAACTACTTTTGGGGTAATCGTGGCTGAATAGTAGGCCTGGCCGGGTTTACTGTCATCGATAGGACTGGTGAACAGCAAATTTCGTGTGCCCGCATAGTAATAGTTATTTGCAGCCTTAATTGCTACTGTCCCGTTGCTGGTATTTATTACCTCTGCATTACCAGTAGTCATCGTCCAGCCCTGCAATGAAAGATTTGTACCGACGGTATAAATATCAAAGTCTTCTATTGTACCTGTGCCTATCTGGAAATTGTCAAGCTCACCGCCAAAACCACCTGCTATTACCAGAACCCTCTGAGCACTCAGATAAGTTACACCAACCATATTCAGGTTGACATTGGCAATTGAGCTTTTATGCCAAATCCCATCACCGCTGCCGATAGTTACATCCCTGTAGTACAAAGTACCGGTAACCGAATATCGGCTGGTAATTTCCATTTGCAGGCGAATATCATAAGTATGATCGGCCCACGCTATATCTGTGCTTTTATACTCAGTTTGAGTATTTGAGGTACGTACATAAAAACAGCCTTTGCCGTCATTCACAGCAGCAGTGGAATGCCTGTCAAAACCGATCGTCGGACCAAAATATCCGGTGGCCATTTGAGTGGCAAACGAGTTGTACTGCACATAACCGCCAACCAGTCTTGGAGTAATCGTGGCTGAATAGTAGGCCTGACCGGACTTGCTGTCATCAATCGGGCTGGTGAATAGCAAATCTCGTGTACCAGTATAATAACTGGTAGAATTTCTAATTGACAATGTTCCATCGGCTCCGTCAATAACCACAGCATCCTGGCCGGTAGTCATCGTCCAGCCTTGCGAGGAGAGACCTGCACCAATAACATAATTCTCAAAGTTCTCAATAACTTGAGCAACTGGAGCAAAGCTACCTATACCCATCTGGAAATTGTCAAGCTCACCGCCCAAACCACCCTCTATTGCCAGAACTCGCTGAGCGCTCAGATAACTTGCACTGAGCATATTTAAATTGAGGTTAGCAATGGAGCTTTGATGCCAAATCCCGTCACCGCTGCCGGGGGTTACATCCCTGTAATACAAGGTACCAGTAACTGAATATCGGCTAATAATTTCCATTTGCAGGCGAATATCATAAGTATGATCGGCCCACGCTATATCTGTGCTTTTGTACGCATTTTGAGTATTCGAGGTACGCACACAAAAACAGCCTTTGCCGTCACCTGAAGTCGCACTGGAATGCTTGTCAAAACCGATCATCGGACCAAAAGCTCCATTGGCCATTTGAGTGCCAATCGAGTTGTACTGCACATAACCACTAACCAGTTTTGGAGTAATCGTGGCGGAATAGTAGGCCTGGCCGGATTTGCTGTCATCAATCGGGCTGGTGAATAACGAATTTCGTGTGCCGCTGTAATAATTAGCATCGGCAGAATTTCTAATTGATTTTGTTCCGTCAGCCCCATTAATAACCACAGCATTACCCCTGGCCATCGTCCAGCCCTGCGACGAAAGATTTGTGCCAACGGTATAACTATCAAAGTTCTCAATAACTTGGGCAGAAGCTGATGAGACTGTCAAGCAAAACAAAATAACAAACGTTAAATAAATTATTTTTTTAAACATGATATGTCCTCCAAAATACTTTTTTCGTGTTTTTACCTTGTTCAAAATACCAAACAACGGGTATCAAGCGGAGGTCCCCTTTTATTTATAAAAGATTTTAATAACCAAATAAATAGACAGACACCCTGAGTTGAAAATTCTGAATCTGATGTATTGCAAAGTATGAAAATCCGTCGACTCAATTTAACAAGCCAATGCCTGGAGTCCCAAAACATGGCAATGTTTTTTTGTAAATTTGGTTGCATTTGCTACCATATCTCAAAACAAATTTGCCACCTGTCGTTATTTACTGTAACGTTAAAATATATAACCACAATAAAATAATAGCTTTATATGCTTAATTTGTTTAAATTGGTTTATCGTTACACCAAAAACGGCGTGTTATCCCCAACTTGTAACTTGCTATGTTATGCTGACTTATAGATATGTCTGGCTGGCCTGCTTTTTTTATACTGCGTAAAACAGTTGACAAAATAATAAAATAAACCTTATAAAATTTCCCAACAATCCAAATTTATTCAAGACATTGGACCATATTCAAATTTAAGTTTGACCCTGGCAGTATCATTCTGAAACTTGATATTGGCTGCAATCACGTTGCCGGCATCCGAATCCAAGTCAATCACAGACCCCTCTGCGCTGCAACTTTTGTAACTATACCCGGAAGGAATGCTTAACCATATCTTGCCTTGTGCGCCTGACCGGCGCCTAATCTGAAATTCAAGAATCAAAGCGGAAACGTCCCATCTGCAGCCCTCAATTTCAACCGCACCCTGTGTATAATGCATATTTGTCGCCAGTAAATGCGGATGGTTTTTTAGTTTACGAACAAGAATAATTTTCGATTGTTTCGGCATAAGCCTAAATCGGCAGTTAGGAGACAGCGTCCCCAGTACTTTTTCCTCCCAGAAATCAAAAACAACCAAATCCTGCACAGAATCAAAGAATGAAGAAATATCCACATCCAAATCTTTTTTATGCGTAATATTTGAAATACAAAACACATCCCAGCTGTCCCATTCAGTCTTTATGGGCAGATGCCATATATGTGGATAGGCAGGATAAGCCGATGTAAATAAATCCAAAGGTTTCGCTGCCACACCATAAGCAGGCAATCCTTTTTCTGCCATAAACAGGCGTTCTTCGCTATAATTGCGTAGGTCATCGCCTATAAAGAACTGTCCTCCTGAAAAAGCAACAAGGCTAAATCTCATACGCGCTTCATCAAGAGTCCCCTCATTGCCAAGAAGAGCCGCATCCGGATTTAATGTCGTAAGTTTTCTGTGCATAAAAAACTTCGACATAGTAGTCGATACTCTTTGACAAAATCCGTCAATAGAATATACCCCGTTATCGTTAATGTCGTCATGCTCAAAACAGGGATTGCCTATATCGCAAGCGCTCATTGCTGTATCGCTTAGTCCTGATTCCGCATAAATAAAGTTTGTACAACTGTATAAATAGTCGTCTCCTGCTATGCTGCGCATAGTTTTACATAAAATACGGTAAACCTCCACTGCCGGTACTACCGATGAATCAGATATTTTCAACACATCCGCATACTGTATTATGATATTAATAAAATCCAATTTCCAGTAATGGCTCCCTGTATTTTCTCTAAGCCATTCAATCTGTGCTTTGAAATCATCCAGAGCGCCATCTATCGTCGGATCAATCACAAAAGTCTCTTCCTGTTTCCCCCAATGCCAATTACCTACAACTTTGGGAAGCCCATTTTTATCCCTGGCAAGAAATTGTTTTTCGTTTTTAGCATAATCTGATATCCCGGAAATCAGTACAGGACTAATCCAAAAACCCATCTTAAGTCCCATTTTTTGAATCTTTTCAGAAAGCCATTTTAGACCATGAGGAAAATTTTCATTTGTTTTACGCCATTCATTACAAATAAATCTGTCCTGCCAGCAATAATCCGGCTGAATAATATCCATGCCATAAGGTAAAAAACGCTCTGACACAATCCTGGCATTTGCCAACACATCATCCTCGGTAGCTTTTATACGAAAACCATACCATGACATCCACCCGGATGGGAACTTTTTATTATATGGTTTAATACCCCTTAAATTTGCCGATAAAGAAGCGTATTTTTCCATAGCTTCTAATCCATCCGAGAAACTACCCATTAGCAATTCTTCAGAAGAATATGTTGACCGTGGCATCAGTTCGTATTGGTATAGATTGGATGCTGCGGCAAAATAAGTTATCTTTTCTTCGTTACTATTGAAAATGATTGAACTAAAAGCTCTCTGTACCGGAGCAAAACCTACAAGCAATGCAGAGCCTCTTCCTGAATCCCTGGCAAAGACCGACAGACCGCTTGGAGAGTTGTGGGATCCCAGGCCAGGCGATTCCTGATCAGTCAGAGATAACATCCGTTTTAGTGTATGGGGCGCACAGTATTGTTTCCACTTCTCGCCATAATCAACTGAATTACCATAAAGCGGTGTTACACCTGCCCAATGAGCAGAACCACTGTCCACGAAAACATTTATATTCTGCGAACATTGTAACAGATCAAAATCGCCACGTTCTTTTTCAGCAGTTTCAATAAGATGTATGCCATCCAGAGCGATATTTTTGGGGGATAAATTAGTGATAGTCAACCACAACCGTACAAGGGGCAATTCTTTATACAGCACATAATGAAGTCTTATTTTGCACTGTTGCTCCGGAAGAATGCCCTCGGCAAACTGATATTTACCGCTACCAATAATATCTTTATAGTCAATCCATTCGGATATGCTACTGGATGACCCAAAAGGAAAAAACCACTGCTGGTTTATACATATACCCGTTCTGGCGCTACGGACAAAGAACAGGTCTTCAAATCCCATGTTGAAACGACCTGCGTTATCCCACCGTAAATTCATCTGATTCATGTTTAATCCCTAAAAACAATCTAAAAAGTTATATTGTTTTGCGCCAATTTGTATCTTTCCATTTTCCTTTTGTAAAATCAGGCATTTCAACGGGTTTACTTTGGCCGTCCAGCGACAACTTCGAACAGTGACCTATAGAACTCCAGGCTGCCGCATCATAAACATCTATCCAGGGCTCCTTATTTTGCCTGACCATCTCAACAAAATCACGAATGACAAAATAATCGCCGCCGCCATGGCCGGCTTTCCCTGCGGCAGATGTGGATTCCTTCCAGCAGGGACTGTCATATTTGTCTTGATAGTTTGTCGTGCTTTCGTATTGTTCCTTTCCACCCTTCAAATAGATGCCTGCACGACTGTTGTAAGTTCCCTTTGTACCCTGCATCAGGTAATACATTTCAGCCGGACGATTCGACATATAATCGAAATCCAGACGAATGACTTTGCCTTGCGAAGTATGAATAGTCGTTGTGTAAAAATCTCCACGTTTAAAGTTAATTTTCGCTGCCGGACTATCGGGGCCAAATTTTTCAACTGCATACAAATGTAACGACTTAGGCGGGGACATCATCGTTGTTAAATATTCCATGCGATCACCCTCGTTAATACCAAACCACTTGCTTACCGGTCCCAAGCTATGAGTAGCATAGGGATGTTCATAATTATCTACAGCTCTCTCGCCGCGCCAGGTCAGTGAGCCATCGGGGTTAAAGCACAAATTTTTGCAATCATGGATATAACCGCACTCCGCATAATAAGGTTCTCCGAAGATATTCTGTCGAGCCATATTGCAAATCATCATCCGGTCTCGGGTATAATTGTAATTTTCGAGCAGTATGTAATGCCTACCCGTTTTTTCTTTTGTTTTTACTAATTCCCATAGCTCTTCCAACGTATAACCTACAGGTACTTCACAGCCGACATTCTTACCGGCTTTCATCGCATCGACACTCATCGGCACATGCCATTTCACCGATGTGGCGATCATAACGCCATCCAGATCATCTCGCTCCAGCATTCTCCGGTAATCATAAGGGCCTTTTGAATAACCTTCAGGCGTATTACCTGCATATCCCTTAACAATCATAGCCCCCTTGTCCAAATTCGCCTGATTGATATCACATAGAGCTGGTACTTTGACACCGGGAATCAGAAGCAGAACCTCCATAAGGCTACGACCGCGAGCGCCGGTTCCAATTACCCCAATATTGATAGTTTTTGAATCTCCGGCTTGTCCAAAAACATCATAAACTTTTGTTGAAGCTAATGAAGAAACCGCCAACCCCAAACCAAGGCCGCTGTATTTTAGAAAATCCCGACGGCCAATCCTGTTTTTGGTATTCATAGTTAATTCCTTTCAATACAAAATGTTAAAAAACAATAGCATTTCTTTCTACGATAATAACGCAATCTTTTGTCTTATGCTGTCAGTATCAAACATCTGTCATTGCGATTCCTGATGAAATCCAGTTCTTGAATCAGCTTCTACAAAAGGCAGAACTGATTTGATATTTTCCAGTTTCAGATTCAGACAAAATCTTAAACGTTGACAATTTCATTTTGATATATCTTTCAATTTACATAGGTAGGGAATTCCCACGCCAGTTCTTCCCAGCTAAATGGAATTATTCCCAGCGACATTTTTTTATTATGTTTTTCTGAAATTTCACCAATTTTTTCAAAAAATTCTCCGAGCATTTCAGGGCTGCACGCAGTATCAATATCCCATATCGCAAGATCGTTTGCCCCATCAACAATACATTGTTCGATATCAAAAAGAATATCGGATATAGGCCTGTTCAACAACTCGACCGGATTGACCATTGCTGAAAATTTAACTCCGGGAAGCGTTTCAAGTATTTTTTTGATGTCGGAACGATATGATCCCTGCAAACTGCGCAGGCCAGGAATTTTGCGATACGATTTGGCAAACGGCTCTGTTTTTACATTGCAATGATGTAAATCACAACATGGCTCTTTTCCGTTTATCTTTGCCGCATATTCGACACATCGCACATCATATTGACATATCATCTCATCATAAAGTTTCGGGGACATCATGGTAACATTGCAGTTACCCAGTGGGAAACCGTCTATATGCCCAAATGTCTCTGTAATGAACTTATATGCCATACACATCGTTTCTGTAATAACTCCAAGATAGTGATGTGCAAAATTTTTATCGGTCAAAAGATCAACAAAAAAATCTGGGCCACGCATCATAAATGCATTATTGCTGACACTGGCCAGATCGATCATCTGTGTCGCAGTACCATAGCGAGCAATCCGTTCCTGCCGTTGTTTAAGAATCAGCTCACCAATAAAAGATTCAGCAATGTTAACCGGATTAAGATTTTCAAGCTGTTCACCTGACATATTCTTCCATGCATACCCTCCGATTTCCTGTATCGTAGCTTCCATTCCCAATGCAACAGGAATGATCATGGAATGAAAAGGCATAATTTGAGAACATATTTCCGGTAGCGGTTCCGAACCTGCTGTCCCAATATGCCCAAAATGCTTGTGTAAAAATTCCCGCCGGCCAAGATAAGTTCTATCAAGCCAGTCAAAATCGATCCTTGAAGGTCGGCCATAAGCTTTCTGATAATGTTCTTCCCACCATTGCCAGACAGGGTACACACTTATATTAAATGAGTCGCTCTTATAATTCATTAACAGAACCTCTAATAAAATTAAAGATTTTTAACATACATAGCCTTATAATTGTATTGCCTTTTTTAATTGAAAGATTAGTACTTTACTTAAGCCCAACGCTCTCAACTACGGATTCTCAGTACCACATCTACGACAACATCCATTCCAGCTTCGATACCATAACTTTTCAGCTAAACTCCGTGTCTCTAAAGTACAATTTTGCAAATTTTACCTTCAATAGGACGCTCTAACAGTTCATCCTGTTTTGCAAGAAAGTCCTTAAGGTACTCTTGAGACATGTGGCCATCAAGAGCAGCCTGATTTCGCCAATTTTCATATATAATAAACGAACTGTCATCGGTTACTGATATATGTAAATCATAGTTTATATTATCCGCTTCCGAACGCGTCATCTTTGCAAGATTGCTTAACTCATTTTTAACCTGATGTTTAGTCGCTTGTTTTGCCTTTATAAGACAAACAATTGTTATTTGGGGCGTATTCATATTTTTGCTTCCTAAAATTAAACCTGCAAATTCTGTAAAATTCTAATTTTCCTTTTTATGCCAGCAGGGTCGAACATCCGCCATTGGGCTTCCTCGTGAAAACCTGCCCTCGAATCGGCTTCTACAAAAGGAAGGACTGTTTTTATATTTTCCAGTTCATTGACAATAATACCTCTTTCTGTGGGGCTGATTTTGTTTGTTCTTTTGCCTTTACGATTTAAATACCATTTATATATGTTATGTGTGCTTTGGAAAATTCCGCCTATAATTTTTGCTACGCCGAATTCCTGCCGCATTCTTGCATTGGAACTATCAGAAGCCAACGCCCTTTCATGGGCCACGAGAGCCTTTGACCAGGTTCTCGCCAACTTTCCGAACAATTCAGCTATCTCCTCAAGTGAATATGTTAAAGCAGTATCTTCCAGCCTATCGCCCAATTCATGTTTAAGCCACGAACCACCCATCGGCACACCTTTAAAATCCAGAACGAGCGGATACGACAATGCTTCATTAACCGGCGAAAAGTACAAGAAATTATTATTGCCGCCTATGGGATAGTACCGACAGGCACGGTCAAAACCATACCAAGCTTTCACAACTGAATCTGAATCAACTTGGCTGCCAAAATATTTTTTTGCAAGACCTGCAAGGCATCTCTTTTCGTTATTGTCAAATTTGCTGCCGCACAGTTCCTTAACAGCAAAAGTATTTAACGTATTCGTACAACAGGCAAAATTCCAGCATCCCATAAAACCAGATGCCCTGGATTGATGCAGAAACTTAAATTTGCGATAAAGAGATACAATCATCGGTAAATTAGGTACTGTGGCCAGCTCGTGAGTGGTATTTACCTGAAACCTCGCCCAAAGCGGCCTTTTTTGTTTTAATGTGTATTCGGCCTTGGATTTAAATCGTGGAGATGGGCCGTGATATACCAAACTATACTCTTCAACTACATTCGTCTTATTCATCCTTTTGACCTTACCGCCGCGTTCAAAATCTCCCATCAAAATCACATCTTTGGGCAGTAATTCACTGATTTCCTTATATGGCGGCTTAAAGTGCATATTCCATGACCAGTCCCACGCGACAACTTTCGCATTTTTATTAACGGAATGAATGCTATCGTGTATCAGTGTTATTATTGAAGATATCACTTCTGCTGGACTGTATTTGCTGCATCGCGGACAACGACATTCTCTTGCCCAAAATATTTCAGGATTAGGGTAAGCCTTGGAATTGCTTAGAACATGCGCCCAGCAGTTGCTGACATGTTCGCTGCTCGTTATTAAAATAGCACCTGCCAACGGCAATTTCTTAAAAAGCGTTGAAAAACCATCACGTAAATGTTCCTGAACTGCCTGCGTCGATGAACAGAGAGCTATTTGCGGTTCTTCATCATAAATCTGCGTTGTATGGCCGGCTAAGTCAGGATTAGCTTTCCAAAATGAATGCGAAGCCTCCATTCCTAACGGCTCCGTTAAATATGGCCATATTTTTAATCCAAATCGATCTGCACGATGGCATAGTTTGTCCAATTCCTTCATATATTTATTTGAATTAAGATTATATTTTTGAAATAAACTTGTCGGCACAATATCTCGAAGCGTTAATCGCAGCCAAATACCATTAAATCCCGAATCGGCAATGGTCATTAAATTGTCATCCGTATGAGTTTGATTAACAGAGAATATTTCATCTTTTAGATAATAATTACTTTGGCCGCAACGAAAAATACGATTCTCAAAAATCTTCGACATAATTTATTGTTCCACAATCATCTTTAACTAACAATTAAAACTTTTTTTATTCCGTCAAGTATCTTTTTCTTTATGGCATTTGCGTAATCAATATTTGCATCCCTGGCTGACTGGGCGTACCAGTGTTCCTGGCTATGCCTTTTCATATCTACACCTTCCGGACAAAAAGCCATCATCAAAGATGTTTCCTGTTTGCCCGCATGATCTATCGGAAACTGTTTCTGCGATTCCTCATCCATAAACGGATGAATCTGTATCCAGCTAAAAGGGTCGCTACCTTTATCGTGCTGCTTATAATAATCCTGCATACCTTCTTTGCCCCACCAGCCTTCACCACGCTCTTTTTCAAGAAATTCAAATGTCGTCTCTCTTGCCGCCAATTTCAATGCAAGGTCAGCAGGCATTCCCGCTGTAAAATTCTCGGTCTGATGATGTATAAACAAATGAACATTTCTAAACCCCACTCTGAGCAGGTTCATAAAAAATTCTTTTGCGCATAAATATACAGCATGCGAACTAATGCTAATCGTTCCCTTTCTTTCGGGTGAAGATACCGCATAACTGGCTGTGCCGTAAGCAAAAGGCGGCAAAATGACAATATCCATTTCTTTTTCAAGAATATCAAATGATCTGGTAACTACAAGGCTATCAACACCGAGGCAACAATGTTCGCTGTGATACTCCATTATTTCAACCGTCGTTACCGCAGGTATATTTTTATCCATCGCCTGCCTTAGCTGGTCTGGAAACATTAGTTCGTAACGCATAAGCCACCTCGAAAGTTTTAATCAAGAGCATAGCCCATTGTAGTATAATATGCAAGATTAGGCTGAGTAATATCCATTCTGCCTATCTGTGCCACGACCGGCAATTGGCTGCGAACAACCAGTGCATATTGACCAAATGGTATCTTATATTTCTGCTCGCCAACCGGCTTATCAAGCCTGAAACATCGCACCCTTTCGGCTTTAATGACAGACTTTATATTCTTTACAGGCTCAGTCTTATCAAAATAAATATCAAATTCGACTGTTGTGTCCTGTTCGTTCATATTCAGAATGACAAGCGACTCATGGCCAAATGGCTCCTTATTGCCCGGTTGCGGCAAATCGCCGTCAGGGAAAACCCATACTTTTTTGCCGGTATTCATATCTAATCTTTCTGCTCTTAAAGTTCAACTATTCCTTTGATTTTATCAGAAAGAAGCTCTATGCCATCTTTCGTTATCACAGCTCCGGTTTCCCATCTAAGACCGAATTCCTTATCGCGGACAAAACTATCAACCTGAAACGTCATATTCTCCTGAAGTTTATATTCCGACGTTGTCTCTATCCATGGCTTTTCAACTTCAAGCATTCCCAATCCATGACACGGGCCGTATAAATAATTATCAGCATAACCTTTTTCCTTGAAATATGCCTCATATTTTTTTGCTACTTCACCAGCAATAATCCCTGCTTTGAGCCATTTTCTTGTTTCAAAATGTGCGTCAAGACCAAACTGAACAAGTTCTCTTTGGCGTGCATTCATCTTGCCTATACAAAACGGTATTCCTATCGAAGGTGAATAGCCGTCAATCCTGCCGCCTATATTAAGCTGAACTATTTTGCCTTTTTCTATGATGTTATATCGCGGTCTGGAAATAGCATTGTTCGTGTTCCTGCCTCCGAAAAGATACAATGCGTGGGCTTCGTATTCGCCGCCGTTTTCATAAATCGCCTGCTGGGCAAAGCCCACAACCTGAAGTTCGGTCATTCCGGGCTTAATCTTTGCCAATACCGCATCCACCGCAATTTCGGAAATGCGAAACGCCTCTTTGAGACAGGCTATTTCTGCTTGCGATTTGATTTGTCTAAGCTCGGTTACAATATTGTCAGCCTTAATTATTTCCGCCGATGGGAATGCCTTTTGTATCGACTGATACAAATCAACGCTTGTTATAAGCCAGCCTGCTATACCTATCTTTTTAGGATTTTTAACGCCGATGGATTCAAAAACATCAGCAAAAGTATTAAAACCGCCGCCCGGAAACTGCGGATCTGCTGATTCACGATATTCTCTCATACGATGAATATTTTTTATCGGCGACCAGCTCTCGGCAAATTCTTCTGATTCAGGCCCTACCATCAGCGACGCTTTGCCGTTTGAAGCGATAGCTACTCCACCCACTTCAAACAAGGGCCAAAAACCGCTAAAATAGCGGACATTGGCAAAATCTGCCTCATTGGAATTTGCTATTAATACATCAAGACCGGCTCGACTTATCAAACTGGAAGCCTTCTTAATTCTTTCCAAATACTCTGCCTGCGGAATACAAACTCTGCTTTTCATGATTTACTTCCTAAATTGTGGATTCTATTAATATCAATTTTGCATCTCTTATATTGCTGCAAATTACTTCAATTGACACCCCAGAAGAATATCGCCAAGACTTGCCAGCATCTCCAGAACGTGTTTGTAACACTATCTTTTAACTGAACTATTACCTCTGCCTATTTTTATAACTTATATAACACAAACTAACATTTACACCATATGGCTTATTATCATTAACTTTTAATATAAAAATGTCGCAACATATAAAAACAAACTGGTTTAAAAATCCTGGCTCGTAGCCAGGTGCCAACTATCTCCATTGTCATCAGAAACAAGAATGCAGCATTCACTATAAGGAATATAATAGTATTGATATTGTCTGGGATTAGAGTAATCTCGATCTGTGCCAAGGGGCAACTCACCGCTACTATATTCCAGGGAGTCTTTTTCGATATGCGGCCAAACATTAAGATAAGCCAAATAATCGTCCTTAAAGACACATACTGACCCTCCTTGCGAAAAATATGTAAGAAAAAGTCTGTTACTCACAGGGTCATAGCTCATTTTCTGAAGCCAGTTCTGATAGTAGAGTTTATAAGGAGACACAAGGTAGTTTTCACTTTGCCAGTTTTGGCCGGTTTTTTTGCGTGATAACGCGATTTCAAAACGATAACCTCTTCTGGAGCATCTTGTCGCAACATACAAAGAATTATTCGCATTGCAATTCAACGTGCCATAGCTGTTACCGGCACCTACTTCCTGAACGCTACTCCAGCTTTGGGTACTATAAGGCAACAGAGAATAAAAATATCTGAACGGGTTATGATGACCATTGATTATAATATGTAAAATTCCATTCCCGTCATAGGTGATTGCAGGCCAATTATGGCTGTCGATTTCTATGCCACCATAGCCGACAAATACAGGCGAGGATAATGTCCTATTTGAAATATTGTAAGTACATACATAGGTTGGCACACCGTTAGCGGGGGTACCTAACGCTTCAAGTTTTCCATAAACGACATAAACTTCATTACCGTGAGTTATGGCAATGTTACCGTCGCCGGCATGCATTCCCACACTAATGCAGTTCGAGCCTATTTGTACGGGCGTTGGTATTTGAAGCGTTCCGTTTGATAGTTTTTGTAAAACGGTAATATACAAATTCGCGGGATCCCAGGTATTGCTGAGTAATATTACAGGCGGCCTTGTTAAGCAATCCTGATTGTGGCCGTCAATTTTCTCAAAACGTGCAAAACAGTATGGCAGTGTATATACTTGCCATGAAACCATATTGTCTTTTGAATGCAAAAGAATGCTTAGAACTGCGAGTACCTGCCCCTGTGAGTTTTTTGGTGTAATGGTATACATTAAATAAGCACCGCCATCATTATCAAAACGAATTGTCGCCTCTTCAACCTGACCCCAGTAACCATAAAAACTGTAGTTGCTCCATCCATGAATATGTATATAAGATTCTATCACTGGTTTAACATCAATATAATCCCATTGATTTTGTTCATTTTTGAACTGAATTATTGTGCCGTATTTGATGTATGCTTTACCGCCTGGATTAAAGCTTACATAAGAAGGCTGAAATCTGGGGTAATAATTATAAACCGCACGTTCAGCTTTGAAATAAGGCTTATGTTGCAGTGGCGTATAGATAGTCTGATTGTTTTTTGTTTCTGGGAAAGGATGATTTAAGATGTTGGCATCAAAAGGAACATTTTCTTCAACATCCTGCAATGGAAGTATCTGTGCCGCTAAAGGGAAAGCGATTAATAAAGTTATTAAAAAAAATCTAATCATTTCAATCTCGTTTCAGATTCTAAGGGCAATTTGGTGAATTTGGCCCGGTACACGTCAGCCAATCATGTGCCAATCTGTAAAGTTCGTAAAAGCCTGTGATACAGTCCCCGTTTATATCAGCGGTTATATTTTTACATGTGTGCAGCTTCATATCATCAAGAAAAATAACCGTATACGGGTTTGGCTGGCTGAATTTATATTTTGTGCTGAATGTGATTGAATCAATCTTATTCCAGCCAACAGGCTGTCCAAATTGCTCAAATGAAAACAATGGGAGCATTACCTGTTTCCAGCCTAACCAGTTTATTCTAAATGAACTGACATAATGATCGTGCCATTGTGTGGCAGGGCTATCGGAGTAAATTATTACGAACACTTCCTCATTGGTTTTTTGTGTTGAATATATCCATACAGACAGCAATTTATACATCGACCAGTCCGGATAGATATAATCGGAGCGAATAGAAGGATAATAATTGTGGTTTCGCCACATCATAGCATGAGACCCCTGGACTTTGTGTTCGCCTGAAACAGGAGCGCCTGTTGCGAGGTGTTCAAATGTAACACCTTCATAAGTACACCATAAATCTGACTCATCAAACTCTGCCAGCATATCAGCTTCGGTTGACCATGCTTGAGGATAATCAAAGGACATTGCCAAGCCAAGGCTCTCTGTTATGTTTGCTTTCAAAGCTACCCAGTCTGGTCTTAGGCTATAGCCATCGTGGTTAAGGCCACTGCAGGCAAAGGATATCGTGTCGCCGGCGGCAAGTGTCACGGTAATAGACGGTGTCAAAAGGGTTGTAGTATCCGTTACAGAGCTGTAGTAAAGAGCCGCACCGGGGTTGCCGGTATTCGCGCCAACCAGATTCTTCTGGATATAAACAGGAACCTCTACCTGACCTACAGTGGGCTCTGTAGCGCCTCTAAAGGTGGCATCTATCTGATATGTACCGGCTTCTGGCGCTGTCCATTGCATAACGGCGTGCCAGGCGGCATTTGAATTCAGAGCTATCTCGTCAGCGGCCATATTCAGTCCCCATGCCCCATCGTATTGGCCAACGTGCATCATAATACAAGTGTAACCTGTGTGCATCCACCAGCCGCCGCCCTTATCGCTAAGGGGACCTTCCCATCCTGGATTCCCCGGCTCCAGAGATGTGTACTTCCAGGCACCGTTGGGGTTCGTTCCATCGAAATCGCCAAGCAAATTCCAACTGTCGCCCACGGTTGCGCTTGCAAAACCAGCAAGCAGCAATACCAACACCAAACTCAATTTCGTCTTCATCTTTAATATGGGAAATCCGAGGTAGCTTGCCATTAATGCCTGCAAGGCCAATAAAATAATACAGTTTATGCTCTCGAAATTTATCATTAATTAAGCCAATTTTCAGCAAGAATTACAAAATCACTCATATTTACAATACAATCGCTATTAAAATCGGTTTCAGACTCCGGGCAGTTATTCAGCTTGCCTGTACCCTTTTCAATATCATCAATAAATGCCTGGCCGGCACCGTGTATATACCAACGGTTCCAAGTGTGCGGACCAAAATCAGGGCTCATGTGTGGCAGAATGTTAATAATGCCCTGTAATGGTCTGGAATATTGTTCATTTATTGTCAGGTCTTTAATATTGAGCGTTGCAAGTGAACCATTGTAGTAATTATTATAATCGATAGTAAATTGCAACCGGAGAAGATATTTATGGCCGGCCTGTATTATCTCTGTGCCTGTATAAATTTCGCCCCAAGCATTAACTAACTCAGCAAAAAATTGATTTGGATTGTTTGCTGATTCCACCAATCCAAATGAGCAGACTATCGTCCCTTCAGTGGAATACGGACTGCACCTCATTGTGGTTTTAATGTTAGGGGTACTGCTTGGCATGGGCGTGATTTTAGCAGAAACGTAAATATCGGCAATTTCCTCTGGAATTAAAAAGTATGAACTTATTGGCCCCAGAAGAAGAGAAGAATAAGAATACGCATAACCTTCTAAATTATCATTACCATCATCACGAAAGGAAATGCAACCTTCGCCAGCAAGTATTTGCCAGCCTTGATTGATCAATAATTCAGAACTAACTCCCTCTGAAAAATCATAAACTTCATATACCCGCCCTTGCGTTAATCCGCCAAATACAAATATGCACCCCATACATAGTCTTAACCAAATTTTATTTCTTTCACAAATCATATATGCCGCATAAACATTTTTCCCACAAAATCTACTAAATACAAGTTTTAATATAACGTTAAAACTCATAAATGCAACAAAAAAATGGATTTATTATTGTTTTTTTACCAAATAAAGTTTATCGTTAAACCACATTCTGAAGGAAAACATGTTGAGACCATAACTATCATTCAGATAAACAGTTACAAACATTTGCTTTTAACAGACATCGACTTATGATAACCCCTTAAGCTCACAGTTATAAAAAAACTTGACAATATTAAAAAGCAATAGTATCATTGTTTCATATAAGGAAACTTTTAAAAAAATGAGTATAAATAAAAATATCAAGCGAATACGCCAGATACAAGGCATAACTTTAGAAGCGTTGGCGGCAAAACTAAGTTTGACGAAGGGGTATCTGTCAAAAGTGGAAAATGCCAAGAGATCGCCTCCGGTCTCTACTTTACAAAGCCTGGCAATCGCATTGGGAGTGGATATTTCTGATTTTTTTGATAACATTACAGAACAGTTTTTGTCTTCAGAAGATATTGAGATCGTCAGAGGCGATGATGCTGCTGGGCAGATAGAGCAAAGTGTGGCTACTGAAGAAGGATATGCCTATAAGCCCTTGGTAGGAAACCTTAAGAATAAATACATGTCGCCCTTTCTTATGATTATAAAGAAAGGTAAAACCGGCGTTTTTTCGCACGATAGTGAAGAATTTGGCCATGTGATTTCTGGAAAAATAAAGTTTAAATACAAAGGCAATATTTTTATACTTGAATCCGGAGACAGTTTTTATTTTGATTCAAGGAAGCCACATAGCATAATTAATGAACAAAAAGAAACGGCAGTGGTATTGGCGGTCAACTTTAATTATCGTCGATTTTAAAAAGGCAAAGAATTTCAGGAGTGTTTTTTTTGAAATTTAGTTGCCTGTAAGGCAACTGATGTGATTCTTAATTTAAATCGTACTGTTGTTTCAAATGAACTGGGACTACTTATGAAATTAAATGAACATAACTACTTTGTTAGAGATCTTGGCAGGGACTATCCGATTGCTGTTAAGGCAGAGGGAAGCTGGATTTGGGATGAGGCCGGGAATAAATATCTTGATGCTTGTGCAGGAGCAAATGTATCGGGTATTGGACACGGCAGAGCGGAAGTTGCCGAGTGTATGATGCGTCAAGCTAAAGAAATTGCTTATGTTCCTCCGTTGCATTTTCTCAACCGCCCCGCTATCGAGCTTTCGGAAAAATTGATTGAAATGGCCCCGAAAGGATTTAGTAGAGTGATGTTGCTTTCCGGCGGTTCAGAGGCCATGGAGAATGCTTTCAAAATAGCGCGCCAGTTTCATGTTTATAATGGGTCGCCGTCAAAATATAGAATTATTTCCCGATGGCAGAGTTTTCATGGCAACACTCTGATGGCTGATTCTGTCTCCGGCAAAACCAATAGACGTACGGTTCAAATGCCCATGCTCACGAATGTTCCTCATATTGTGCCGGCGTGTTGCTATCGATGCGCTTTCGAAAAGACATACCCTCAATGCGGCATCATGTGTGCCAAAGACCTTGAGCGATTAATGATACAGGAAGGCCCGGAGTATATTGCGGCTTTTACATCCGAGACAATAGTGGGAGCGGCTGCCGCAGCGGTAACTCCGGTGAAAGAGTATTATCCCATGATTCGTGATATCTGTGATAAACACAATGTACTTTGGATAGCCGACGAAGTTATGACAGGAATGGGGCGTACAGGTAAGTTTGCTGCTATTGAACACTGGGGAGTAATACCTGATTTGATAGTTATGGCCAAGGGATTGTCAAGCGGATATGCGCCATTGGCAGCAATACTCATTAAAGATGAGATATTTGAAGTGTTTCGCAAAGGCGGGCATCCTTATGTTGGCGGGCATACCTATAATGCACATCCGGTTACTGCTGCCGTCGGATTAGCGGTTCTGGATTATATTAAAAAGCACGATTTGATGTCGCAGGCACGACTGAAAGAGCCTATTCTGAGTTCTGGCTTAAAGGCTATCGCAAAGAAAGCTCCAATTGTAGGAGATGTCAGGGGCAAAGGGCTTATGTGGGGCATGGAATTTGTCAGAGACAGAAAAACAAAACAACCTTTTGAACCAAATGAAAAGGTTTTTCATCGTGTTGTTTCCAAAGCATTATCCGAAGGAATAGTGGTATATCCTGTCAATGGCTGTGTGGACGGTGTGAAAGGAGATGGTATTTTGATATGTCCGCCATTAACGATCACGGAAGAAGAAATAGGTTTTCTTATTCAGAAACTGGAAAAAACTTTAATAGAAATAAGCCAGGAGTTGGGAATTAGAGCATGATAATTAACCATGAAAGTACAGCGCCTACAATAGAAGTAACCGGACAATTTGCCCGTAAACTTACAGTACTTCTTTCGCCGGCATTAAATCCTGAACTGACATCGCTTGCGGCCGGACTAAGTATTCTTCCGCCGGCAAGCAAATCGGACGGACATTTGCATTCAGAGGGTGAAATGTTTTATGTTGTATCTGGTAAAGGACAAATTTCCGTTGGAGATGAACAGGAAGACGTGCTTCCCGGTTCGGCTGTCTGGGGACCACCGCATGTATACCATCAGATTATAAACAATGGTAAAGATACTTTGAGGGTGCTATGGGTTTTGTGCCCTCCAGGCAGGGAAGTTGATATTATTAAAAAATCGTACGAACAAAATAAATAGTTATTCAGGAGATAAAAAAACATGAAACCGGCTTACTTCGAAGTATTATCTAAAGATGAAATCAGGATGATAGACCAGGAGTCGAAACGTATTCTTGAAGAGTGTGGTATAAAAGTTATGCATAAGCAGTGCCTTGATATTCTTGAGAAGGCAGGTTGTGTAATTGATCGAAAGGAATTTCGGGCAAGAATACCTTCAAGACTCGTAGAAAAGGCTGTTGACGCAACGCCTGAAACTTTTTCACTGTATGGACGAGATCCTGCTCATAAAATAGAGTTGGGGAAAAATGTATATTTTGGTCCGGGAGGTTTTGCAGTTTTTGCAGAGGATTCCCAAACAGGGCAAAGGCGGGTGGCGGTGCGGCAGGATCTTATTGATCATTTGAAGATATCGGATATCCTTGATGGGTGCGAATTTAATCATGTTAACGTATTTCCTTCAGATGTTCCTCATGAAACATCTGATTTATATCTCTGGGCAGATTCGCTGGTATATCAAACTAAGCCTATAATGAGTGAAAATTATAACCTTCGCTCTGTGGATGCCCTTGTTGAGATGGGGACGATTATACGGGGGGCACGGGAAGCATTTATTGAAAAACCGATGATATGCCTTGACGCATGCGTAGTATCGCCGCTCACTCAGGATGCTCGTCAGGTGGATTTGATGATGGCTGGCGCAAAATATGGTTTGCCAATAAGTATTGAGTCTGGTCCAATAGGAGGTGGAAACTGTCCTATGACTTTGGCGGCGGTAGTTGCTCAGGCGAATGCCGAAATACTCAGTGGCATTGTAATTATGTATGCAGTGCGCCCAGGAACGCCGGTACTGTATGGAAGCTGGGGCAGGCTCCTGGATATGAAACAGTTAACGGTTACAATGGGAGGCCCGGAGTATGCCCTGCAGAAAGTTTGCATAGCCCAAATGGCGCGATATTACAAAATTCCCAGCCGGGGAGGCGGGGTACTTACCGATAGTCTTATTTCAGACACACAGGCCGGATATGAAAAAATGATAACGACTTTAATCCCTGCGTTAGGTGGAGTTAGTTACATCTCGGGTATGGGGTTGAACGAGACTGAAAATTGTCTGAGTATTGCACAGCTGGTAATTGATAATGAAATTGTGGCTATGGTTAAACGCATTATGTCCGGCGTGAAAGTAGATGCTGAAAATATTGCAGCAGATTTGATAATATCGCAAGGGCCTGGATCATCTTTTTTGGAAACGGAGCATACCTTTAATCATTTCAAAGACCATTTCAATCCTAATATATCAAACAGGAGTGTGTATGACAGGTGGAAAGAAAATGGGGCCAAATCGACGAGAAAAAGGGCTGCTGAAAAGGCAAGGGATATTCTTGCCCGGTCGCCTAAAGACCCCATTGACCCCAAGGTTGCCAGTAGAATCTATGATGTAGTTAAAAAAGTTGAAGCGGAAATATAGCAGTTGTAAATGTTATATCAATATGGAGTAATATATCTATGGTTGAAAATAAAGCAGAGATAAGTTATTTACAATGGCTGGCAACAGAAACTCCTACTCAGTGGTGGCACGATTCTGCCGAGCCTGCAGAGCTTGAGCAGGGAATTTTGCATAAAGCGAGCGGTGTTACAACAAATCCGGTATTAATCGCAAAAACTCTGCAAACATCTCCTGGTTATTGGGCGGCACAGTTGAAGGGTATATCCTGTGATTTGGCGTTACCTCAACGGACAGAACAAATAATCAGGGGAGTAGTATGCAGGACGGCAAAATTGTTTGAAGTCGAGTATGAAAATAGCCAGGGAGAACGCGGATATGTTTGCGCACAGGTTAATCCTTCTATAGCGTCAGATGTAAACGCAATGGTTGAGATGGCTAAACGGTTTAGTGAGTGGGCTCCTAATATTTCTGTTAAATTGCCTGCAACGGCATCTGGATTAGAGGCATTGGAAGAATGCATAGCTCAGGGCATATCGATAACTTCCACAGTAAGCCATTCTGTTCCACAGGTGATAGCGGTTGCAGAAAGGCACCACAAAGGCATGCAGAGAGCCGTCAAAGCCGGAAAAAGAAAAGCTAAGTGTTTTGCCGTGATTATGATTGGAAGAATAGATGATTATCTTCGGAATGTTGCCGATGATATCAAAGCCGATGTTAGCGAGTCAGACATTATGCAGGCAGGAATCGCTGTTACGAAGAGGGCTTATTCCATATTTAAAGAAAGAAAGTATGAAACGACTTTGTTGGTGGCGGCTTTACGTGGAGCCTACCATATGGAGGCTTTGACTGGAGCAGATTTAATTGTGTCAATCCATCCCAAATATCAGATGGAACTGCTTAAACCAGCTGTGCTGCGAGATTCATGCCGAATTGAAGTACCGGTAGATGCAAAAGTTATTACAAGATTGAGCAAGATAAATGATTTCGTTCGAATTTATGAATCCGAAGGGATGAAACCGCAGGAATTTATAACCTATGGCTTGACACAAAGGACATTGGAACAATTCTTTTTTGCAGGCTGGTCTATTATAGAGAATTGGTTATTTAATAAAACTAAAGTATGATAGGGACATAAAATGAGTTTAAAAATTGTAAAAAATTATATCAATAGTCAATGGGTTGATGCTGAAAATACTGGTTTTGTTAATATTGAAAATCCCAGTACAGGGGAAGTTATAGGCAAAGTTCCCCTTTCTACCCCAGCAGAAGTAAATCGTGCGATAGATGCAGCATATGCTGCTTTTAAACAATGGAGTTTGACTCCGGTTGCTCGCCGTGTTCAACCGTTATATCAACTCGTATCAATGTTGCGGCAGGATGAAGAGAGAATTGCAAGAGTTTTGGTTGAGGAAATGGGCAAATCACTGTCAGATGCAAGAGCTGAAATGAAACGTGTTTTTGAAAACATTGAGGTTGCTTGCGGAATGCCAATTTTACAGCAGGGCGATAAACTTATTGGCGCCTCGTTTGATATTGACGGTGAAGTCATAAGATTGCCACTGGGGGTTTTTACGATGATTGCACCCTTTAATTTTCCTGCGATGTGCCCATTTTGGTTTTTACCTTATGCGATAGCAACGGGAAATACTTTTGTATTGAAAGCATCAAAACAGGTCCCTATGACAATGCAGCTCATTACAGAGTATATTGACAAGACCGATTTGCCCGCAGGTGTGTTTAATCTTGTAAATGGCGATAAAATTGTCGCCGATACCTTTATGGAAAACCCTAAAGTACAAGGAGTATCGCTTGTCGGTTCAACTGCGGTATGCAGGCAGGTTGCCTCAAAGTGTGCCGAAACCAACAAACGGTTCCAGGCAATGGGTGGTGCCAAAAATCACCTTGTTGCGATGCCTGATGCCAAAGTAGATGATATGATTCGCAATATGATTAGTTCCTGTTATGGCTGTGCCGGTCAAAGATGTATGGCATCTTCGGCTATAATTGCGGTTGGCGAAGCTATGTATAAGACGCTATGTAATAAATTTGTTGAAGAATCAAAAAAAGTTATCACTGCAAATCCGCTTAATCCTAAAGTTGCTGATGAGCAGATGGTTATGGGTCCCGTAATTTCTGCGAAAGCCAAAGAGTTTATTCTGGAAATGATAAAAAAAGGCATAGAAGAAGGCGCAACCCTCGCTCTTGACGGCAGAGATATTAAAATTAATGGCTGTGAAAAGGGGCATTTCATCGGAGCGACGGTTTTTACAAATGTTAAGCCCGGTATGGAAATTCATAAAACAGAAATATTCGGCCCCGTAGTAGTTATACTCAAAGCTGATACGCTTGATGAAGCCATTGGAATTATCAATGACCATGAATATGGTAATGGCGCTTCTATTTATACACAGAATGGCTTTTATGTCCGTGAATTTAAATTGAAAACAAATGCAGGTATGATAGGAGTCAATATTGGTATTCCTGCTCCAGTCGCATATTTACCATTTGGTGGTATGAAGGCTTCGCAATGGGCTGATATAAAAACACAGGGTAAGGCTATTGTTAATTTCTTTACAGAAGATAAAGTGATTACAGAACGTTATTGGCCGGAAGATTAATGGCGAAGAGCGATAAAATTGGAATCATCACACAGGATAATAATTCTACAGGCGAAAGCCCTGTTTGGGATCCAATAAAAAGACGCCTTATATGGGTAGATATAGACAATGCTCTGGTATTTCAGTTTTTGCCGTTAAAAAAAGAAAAGACAATTATAAGCCACGATCTCTCGGTAGCAAGTGTTGCACTTAATCAGGATGGCAGGCTGATTTTCGCTGGAAACGAGGGATTGTATCTGTGGCGGGGCGAGGACGATTACAAAAAGATTGTTGCCGAATATGATGATGAGCTGTTGTGTTTTAATGATATGATAGCTGGTCCTAATGGACAAATTTATGCTGGTACGTTGTACTGGGGCAATAATGGCATGGAGAAAACCGGTAAGCTTTATATAATACGCCCAGATCTCTCTATTAGCGTTATGGAAGATAATATCAATTTATCAAATGGGTTAGGGTTCAGCTGTGACGGCAGTAAGCTTTATTATACCGATTCGGGTCGCCGATGTATATTTATCTATGATGTTGATTGCTTGACAGGAGATCTGAAAAATAGGCGTATTTTTATAAAAATTCCATCAGACGAGGGAATTCCTGATGGGTTGACAGTTGATATTGAGGGATTTATATGGAGCGCCCTCTGGTATGGCGGTCAGGTGGTTCGTTATGACCCTGATGGAAAAGTTCAGCGTCGAATACCCGTACCCGCCAAGCAGGTGTCAAGTGTAATGTTGGGTGGGGATGATATGATGAGTCTCTATATTACCAGTGCCAGCCAATACTGGCCGAGCAGCCTTGTTCCTTGTAAATTTGATTTAGCTGCCCATATGGGAGGTTCTCTTTATATGGCAAGAGTCGAAGTGCCTGGCAAGAGCGAGTATATGGCTGATTTCAAAGTATAATGCAATTTGTCTTGAATAGTTCGAATTGTAACAAGAAAGGAATTTGTTCATGACTTTAACATACAAAGCAGTGGTATGGACGGGTGTCGAAAAAGTAGAAATTGTAAAAAAAACAATTTCTACAATTGCAAATGGGCAGGTTCTATTAAAGGTGCGAGCAGCCGGAATATGCGGTACGGATATGCATGTTTTAGCAGGGAAGCATCCGGAAGCAACCCCGCCGATTGTCCTCGGCCATGAATTTGCCGGAGAGGTTGTTGATGTTGGTGCCGATGTTGATAAACAAATTATCGGAAGTCGTGTCGGCTCAGATTCATACATAGGCTGTGGAAAATGCAAATACTGCCTGTCAAAACAAACCCAACTTTGCGAAGAAGGTACTCGTGAACTTGGTTTTAATATTGATGGCGGCTGGGCCGAGTATGTCGTAGTTCCGGCAACTAATCTTTACATGCTTCCAGAAACGGTTAGTTTTATCGAAGCCGGTGCCGGTTGTATGTTGAATTGCCCCATGGCCGCAATAGAAACTGTTGGTGTCAATGCAGGCGATACAGTTCTGATTCTTGGCGATGGTCCCTCAAGTTTAATAATGGTTCAGTTGGCACGGTTAAAAGGAGCATGTAAAGTAATAATCTCCGGGCATCGGGAACGTCGTCTGAAGATTGCTCTTGACCTTGGTGCAGATATGGTAATAAATACTCACAAAGAGAATATTGAGCATATTGTAAAATCTCTGCCCAATAAACCGAATGTTGTGATTGATGCTGTTGGTAACTCTGAGACGTTCAAAAAAGCATTATTACTTGCCGGGAAATATGGCAGAATTCATATTTTTGGTTTGCCTGAAGGACCAATAAACAACATTCCACTTGACCAGTTTCTATGGAAAGAACTGACGCTTAAGAGTTCTACGGGAAATCCTGCTCTTTGGCCGGTAGCTATGGCCTTAATCTCACATGGATTATTAAAAGTAAAACCTTTAATCAGCCATAAGTTTTCCATAGAAAGGGCGCCAGAAGCCATAGAGTTTATACATTCTAATAAAACAGAAATAGTAAAAGCAATATTCGAAATAAATTCATGAAGTTTTAGCAACACTTTAGCTGTTTTGGGATGAAATTATGAAACTAAGCTGTTTGCCGGTGTCTTACTTCAAAGAGATAATCGAAGGCCGAAAAACTATTTCTCAATGGGCGGATGAAGCTAAATTGTTGGGATTGGATGGGATTGACCTGAGCGTTATACTCTTCAAGTCTTATGATTCAGCGTATTTATTGAATATACGCAGAGAAATTGAGGAACGAAACTTGACCATTGCAGTAGTAAATACTTATCCTGATTTTACCCATCCCGATTCAGCAGAGAGAGAAAGGCAATTTGTTAAAATGGAAGAACATATTGCAATAGCTTCACAGGTCGGCGCAAAAATGGTGCGTATAACAGCTGGTCAGGCACATCCTGAAACACGAAAAAAAGAAGGCATAGTATGGGCGGTTGAATCGTTTAAGCGTTTATCGCAGATTGCAAACTATAATAATATTCGTTTAGTTTATGAAAATCATTCCAAGCCGGGGGTTTGGAATTACCCAGATTTTTCTATGCCTAAAGATATATTTCTGGAAATATGTGAGAAAATATCTGAGACACAAATAGGCATACTTTTCGATACGGCTAATCCTTTGGTTTGCGGAGACGACCCCAAATTTATTCTGGAGCAAGTTATTCATCGTGTTATATGCGTTCATGCAGCTGACACAAAAATGACTGGAAGTTTATCGCCTGTTATCATTGGTACAGGAGTTGTTCCTTTTGGCGAATTATTTGCCAGATTAAGTCAGTTTGGTTATGATGGTTGGATAAGTATCGAAGAAGCGAGCAATATGGGTGAATCGGGCGTTGTTGAAGCAGTAAGATTTGTGCGGTATGTCTGGGAAAAAGTTGGTGGGCGGTAATTTTTACCGAGGCTGCAATAATTTGTTGCATTGGATTTTGCAGTAAGCAAGTAGGCGTAAAAAAGCATAAATAAAGATAGGCGAAAATATTATAACGACAAACACCATACCCATCAATCATACCGCAAAACCATAGAGCATTCTCAATAATATCCTTCGAAACTTTATCACAGTATTGATTGAAAAATAAGCTCTGGAACACAATCTTTCTGCCAATGCCATAAATCTTTTCAAAATCTCCACTTAAAAAACATGATTCGGAGCCTTGTGGCATTCCTTCATGACCTTGATTACTTTTGCAGCGGTGTGAATAATCTCGCCGACATGTGCGACCACCGGAATCAACTCTTGTACCGTTTTTTATTTCGCGACACGTTGCAAGAAATATCGATGCCCTGCCGTCTCGAATTCTGCATCGCACCATCTTCGTGATACGCATAAAATTCTTCTATCATTCATCTTTATCTTGGCTATAATTAGGGCTTGCTGAAAAAGCCATCTGTCCCCATTTTCCTTTCAGTCCACTGACTTATGCGGCTGTTGCGGCCACTGCGAACAGCCCATGCGACTGGCCA
>Ga0209211_10002366_pt1 | contig 32714 bp, 31 predicted proteins | sample RifGroA2_FD_183992 | JGI IMG/M metagenome (GOLD analysis project Ga0209211, IMG submission 183992) | Groundwater microbial communities from Rifle, Colorado, USA - Groundwater A2 (SPAdes) (version 2) | ecosystem: Environmental > Aquatic > Deep subsurface > Groundwater | place: Rifle, Colorado... | reverse complement strand
GACCGGCTGTTGGCGTTAAATTATCCAAGATCACAACATTAAATTCTGACTTATCTCTAGCTCTAGCCGCTCACCCTATCAGAATCGAAGCTCCGATTCCTGGTAAGTCGCTCGTTGGTATTGAGGTACCAAATAAGAAAGTCGCCATTATCGGTCTGAAGAATATGTTCGAAGAAGAAGAGTTCTCTAAGTCAAAATATTTCTTGCCATTAGCCCTAGGTAGAGACGTTTCAGGCGGTTGTGTCTTTGCTGGTCTTGATAAAATGCCCCATCTTCTGATCGCTGGTGCTACCGGTACTGGAAAATCAGTCGCTATCAATGCTATCTTGCTTTCCATGCTCTATCGGCACTCTCCGGATATTTTGAAATTAATACTGATTGATCCAAAAAGAGTTGAGTTAAGTTTATATAATGAAATTCCACACTTAATAACTCCGGTTATTACTGATAACAAAAAAGTTTTAGGTGCATTACGTTGGGCGGTAACTGAAATGGAACGCCGATACGAATCTCTGCAGAAACATGGATCACGAGACGTCTTTTCTTACAATGCCAAAATGTCTGCAGCCGGTGAACTGTTAATGCCCTTTATAGTTATAGTAATTGATGAGTTGGCCGATCTTATGGCTTCTCATGGTAGAGATGTTGAGGCGGCGATTGTCCGTCTTGCTCAAATGTCACGAGCAGTTGGTATTCATCTTATAGTTTCGACACAAAGGCCATCGGTGGAAGTTATCACGGGTTTGATTAAGGCCAACATTACTTCACGCGTTGCTCTCCAGGTTGCGAGCCAAATTGATTCTAGAACAATCTTAGATATGGCAGGCGCAGAAAAATTACTCGGACGAGGCGATATGCTATTCCTTTCTGGTGACACATCAAAACCAAGAAGATTACAGGGCCCGTTAGTTAGCGAAAAAGAAGTTAAAGATGTTGTTAGATTTTGGAGACTGCAAGCCGAGAAGGCCGAGATTACAGAAGATAGTGGATTAAATATTGACTTCGAGTCAAAATCTCCAGGCGGTTCTGAATTTAGTGGCGGAGGAAGCGACGAGGATGATCTTTATGAAGAAGCAAAGAATGTTGTCGTTGAAGCGGGTAAGGCATCAGCTTCGTTATTGCAGAGAAGATTACGAGTGGGCTATGCTCGTGCGGCTAGGATATTAGATATACTCGAAGATAAGGGTGTCATTGGTCCTGGGGATGGCGCTAAGCCAAGGGAAGTTTATGTTAGGCCAGAAGGGATTGCAATAACCGAATCCGAAGAACCCCTATTGCATAATGAGCTGGGAACTCACTCAAGTGATTTGGAGGGGGAGCCCAAGGAATAGTCGCTTCACTAGCCATAATTATCTCGCAGTTCTTGTCTTCAAGTATTAACTCGTATCTGAATCAGTACTAATAAAACTAAAACAACAGGTACCCGCACTTGCCTCCTCGTCCCGCCTAACGGCGGGACTCGGCGTTTGACCTATTGTTTTTAGTATTAATACGATTCAATCCTCCTTAATACTCTCAGACTTCGAAAACGAGATAATTATGGTTAGTTGCACTTCAGTTAAAAATTAAAAGTAAAAGGTTGACTTCTGAGTATATAAATAATACTGTGGCAACAGCACATTATCAGAGAAAGATAGGATGACATGGCGAGGCGCAAAAGTGTCCAAATTAGACGAGAAGTAATCCATGAAATGCTGAGTCACTTAATTGGGAATCTTTTAAATAACTGTGATTGTAATATCTGCACCCGTTTCAAAAAAGCCTTCGATGGTATGGTTCGAGGGGAAGTAAATGAAATAATGAGGATACGACGTTCAGTAGATGGCATACCATTTAATGATTGGCCGATCGGGGCTCAGAAATTAATAGAAAGAACCAGGAAGTCCGAAGCGATGAGAGCTAAGGAACAAATGAGAATGAGAATATAACCGTGCAAAGCGCGGTTTTTGTTTATAACTGATTTGATTTTAAGCTATTTCCGCATATACTTTTAGTAACAATTAATTCAATTAAATGTCCAAGAAATCACAAGACAAACAGCAGGTCCAAGATGGTAAAAACAAATCAGTAGATTTGATGGTTAAGGAGATCCAGGAGAAGTATGGCGATGGCTCAATTATGAGACTGGGCAACGTGGCTAGAGTAGATATAGATGTCATCCCAACGGGGTCTATTTCGCTTGATTTGGCCCTAGGAGTGGGGGGTATCCCTAGGGGTAGGGTAATAGAGGTATTTGGGCCAGAAAGCTCGGGTAAAACGACCCTGGCGCTTCATATAGTTTCTGAGGCTCAGAAGTTGGGCGGAGTGGCTGCATATATAGATGCCGAACATGCCCTAGATCCAGAATATGCCAAGAAAATAGGCGTCAAAATTGATCAGCTTTTAATTTCTCAGCCTGACACGGGCGAGCAAGCCCTGGATATACTAGAAAGCCTTGTGAAATCAGGAGGCGTAGATATTGTAGTCATAGATTCTGTGGCTGCTTTGACCCCACGCGCTGAGATTGAAGGGGAAATGGATCAACAGCATGTCGGCGGTCAAGCGAGACTGATGTCTCACGCTTTAAGAAAATTAACCGCTATCGTTGCTAAATCAAAAACATCTGTCTTATTTATAAATCAATTGAGACAAAAAATTGGAATCATGTTTGGCAATCCCGAGACTACTCCAGGCGGTTTAGCTTTGAAATTTTATTCATCGGTTAGGATAGATATTCGACGTTCAGCTCAGATACAAAATGGCGAGAAAATTGTTGGTAATAGAACTAAGGTTAAAATTGTAAAAAACAAGGTTGCACCGCCATTCAGAACTTGCGAGTTTGATATCATGTACAACGAGGGTATTTCTCGTTATTCCGATGTTGTTAATTCCGGCGTGCGTTACGGTGTTCTGACTAAATCAGGAAGCTGGTTTAACTATGGAGAAGTACGTCTGGGCCAGGGCATAGAGGGTTCAAGGCAGTTCATCAAAGAAAATCCAAAAGTTGAGAAGGAGATTGTGACAAAGATTATTGCAGCCGCTGCGAAGGAAAATCTTGTATAGATATGAAGAACATATTACTTAAACTTTTAATTCCGGTCGCCATAGTTTGTATAATCTTCTTCTTGCCCACTATTAAGATCGAAGATGTGGAGCCTTTAATATCTTTAGCGGCACTTTTATTTACGATACTTGCAGGTTTCTTTATTGCGGCAACAACTACGAATTATCTTAATTTCCAGTCGGCACTAGCCCAAGAGGGAGCGGTTTTAATTCAGCTTTATAATTTAGGAAAACTAATAAGTCCATCTTCTGCGGATAAAATAAGAGATTCAATTGACGAATACGTTATCGCTACGTTAGATTTTCCCATAGGTGAATATATTGACGGGACTAATGAAGAATTTAATAAGTTAATAGGAATCATTGATAGTATTGAGCCCGATGATGACAAGAAACGAAGAACTGAATCTCTAGGAATTCTACATAGTGCTAAGAGTAGCCTGTACAATTTCCGCCAACAAGTTGCTCTTTGTTCTCTGAAGGTTATTAATACTATTCACTGGATCATTTTAATATTTCTGGAGATCGCGATCATTACTTTATTAATTCCACTAAGAAGTGATAACTTATTGGCGATGATTATTATCTGCGTCCTTGCGATTGCCTCGCATCTGGTATTGGTTCTATTGGGTGAGATAGATAGCAACTATTTTCTAGAACGACAGCTTGGTTTCAAGGATACACACAAAGTTTTTATAGCTCTGGGGTTGTTGCCATACTATCCGCCTAAAGCGTTTTCGTTGAGTTATGGAGTTGAAAAACCAAAAGGAATATACAGGCTAGGCGTATATAAGGATTTCCCGAGAAGCCTAGAGAAGGAAATAAAAATAATTGATGGAAAGTAAGTAGAAAATTGCAATGATTAGGTGTGGATGTTTGGCTATTGACAGAAATATTGGATAGAGTATCATATCTCCCAGATCAGCTCTGCGAAAAGGATTCTGAATTTAGAGCGTTTTTCGCAGAGCTGATCCATGGCCTAGCCACAACATGCCCGAACACCAATCGGCGGGAATCGGTGGATCTAGGCGGGAGCAGCTCTGCTCCATTCGAAGTTTTACGACTTCAGTCAGTTCTTTCTATCGATATTGGAGTGAGTTGGGTAATCTCTCAGGGGAGAAACCCCACGCCTGATGATCAAGTTCGGATGAGCGTGTGTGCCGATCTGTTTCGACCAAATGAGTCAGACATGAAGAGGCCCATACCTAATAGGCCGAATAAGAGATTGAGGCATTGCCAGATGTGCCCACTCACTCCAATTTACCAGGCCCGGAGCGCTTCTGCTCCGGGCTTCTTCTTTTTTAGGTTAACAAGTATAGGCACTTGACAAAATATACAGAAGGAGTATAATTAAGGAGTAGAGTGAGAGTATGGGTCTCGCGAAATTGTCTCGAAATATATATTTTAAGCCAATTCCGCGAGGTCTGACAAAGATGTGTTCTGCGAGATGGGGAGATATTCTGCAAGACCCATCCAGGATGCTGTTGTCAGACCTCGCCGCTCGTACTTTAAGTTTAGTCTTGGTGTGTGGAGGAGCTAGCTTTAATAAGGGGTTGCCGTAATCGTAAGGATGGGCCAGTTGGCCTGTAAAGAGGTCTGTGCCGTTTCCAAGGGCATAGATCACAGCAACCCGCCTTGCGCCTTCATAAAGTTGGAGGCGAAGGTACTCCGAGCAAACCGCAATCAGCTGAAGCGAGCTTGGAACTTGCTGAGCGGTGATCTTCTCCCACACCACCCGGGACAAACCCTGGGGCTAGCTAGAGTCATTAAGTTGATTCGCTCGCCTCAGGGCCTTTTTTTATTCTGAATATTTCTTTGTTTCGCCCAGTCCTACTAATCACAACTCGCCATCTCGACAAATAATACACAAGCCTTTCATAAATTCGAACAATAAATCTTATTTCACCGCCATGCGGGCGGCATACGCCTAACCCGTAACGGTTCATAATATTTATTGTTACCGAATTTATATCAAGGCTTGTGTTTATTTGTATCGATATGCCTCGAATTGTGATTAGTAGGACTGGGCTATACTTTTTTGATTAATATCAATAAAGCAAAACCCAGCCTATTTGAATGGACTTGCGGAGGACGACAGCGTTATACTTGGCGAGATAATTGTATTTGACGAAGCGTTATTGTTTGACGGTCTGATTTCTTGTATATGGCATGAGAGCCATAAAGCGGGCCAGTTTAATGGCTATCGCAACTTTTCTCTGGTGTTGATTGCAGAGCTTGTTTCTTTTTGAGGTTGCGATTTTAAATTGCGAGCTTACAAATTTTCTCAAATATTTAACATCCTTATACTCCACGAAATCTATTTTTTGTTCACAAAATTGACAGTGCATATTTATAGTTAGTTATTAATTAGAAAGGAAGATCCTTCTCATTTATTGGTACTTCGTCTTCTTCAATACTGACACCGGCATGAAGCGGTTCGTTCTCGTCAATGATTGGTATTTCGTCAGCTTCGACTTGCTGTCGAGGTGTGCTGGCTGGTGCCTTGATGTCCGAGACTGAATTATCGGGTGAATAGCCAGTATTAGCGCTTCGTGGTCCCATCTGTAAATTCTCGGCAATAATTTCGGTGGTATATCTTTTAACATTATCTTGGCCTGTCCAATTCCTAGTCTGCATGCGACCCTCGATCATAATCATGCCACCTTTCTTGAGATATTTTGCGGCAATCTCGCCGAGACGTGCCCAGGCGATGACAGTGTGATATTCAGCCACTTCTTTTTTCTGACCAGACTGATCATTCCAAACGCGGTTAGTGGCCATGCGAATGGTTGTCACGGTCTGACCTGATGGCGTTGAGCGAGATTCTGGATCTTGAGTTAATCGACCGATTAAGAATACTTTGTTGAGGTTCATATTGGTAATTTATTATTTATTACTATAGTTTCTCAATAATGGATTCAAGCTGTTTGTCTAGTTCCTTGTTCTCGGGAGCGGGTGCTTTGACACTTTCTTTTCTTTCGGCGTCTTTGATCCTAATGCGATGTTGTCTGGCCGCGGCTTTTGATTTCTCAGCATCAGAAATAGTCTTAATAACCAGATAACGAAAAACATCAGGATTGGCCTTGAGCTGTTCGTTAATATGGATCAAGTTTTCGGCATCTTCCACTGTAAAATGAAAATAGCCGAAAAAGCTATTTTTGAAATGATTAATCTCATAGGAAAGTCGCACTTTCTCCAATTCCTTCGCATAGATAATCGTACCACCATTGGCGGTGACATAACTCTCAATCGTGGCTCGTACTTCCGGAACTTTTGTATCTTCAATGTCCGGATTAACATGTACGGCCAATTCATATAATTGGTTTTCGTCTTTCATCTGTTGGTCCCGATAGAGGTGGCAGATGGTACCCTGAGTAGGGTCCCAATGGGTTTAATGCCAACGATTATAAGGCCATTAATTTGTGCCTTTATATTATCTAAATTATCCTACTTTGTCAAAGACACTCCGCCCAGCCATATTGAAGGGTACGACAATATTACCGGGCATTGCTAGATGATAAAAGAAGCCAAGCCTAAGACTTTTAAGAGGCTATCGCAGCGCGACGGCGCGAGATAGAGGCTGATTCTCAGTAGAGAATACAGCCGTGTGATTAAAAGTCTTAGGCTTGGCTTATTGACTATATTTTTATTTCCACGACATCGCCTTCCTGGATAGTATAGTCTTTGCCGACAGTATGGATAAGGCCTTTGGTTTTGGCATGGGCCCAGCCATCAGCATCAAGTAGTATTTTCCAATTTATAACATCAGCGCGAATAAAAAGTTTTTCAAAATCAGTATGAATGGCTCGTGAGGCTTTAGGGATTAGGTCTCCTTTTTGTGCCGTCCATGCCCTTGTCTCATCTTCGCCAGTGGTTAGGAATGTTAATAGTCCGAGGGTGTGATAACATTCCTTGATTAGTTTATCTAGACCGCTTTCTGGCAAGTTTAATTCTTTAAGAAACTCTTCTCTTTCATTCGGATTAAGTTCTGACAATTCTAATTCAAGCTTATTAGACATAACAATATAAGAGTTATTGCCGATGGCCTTAAGTAATGCCTCGTCTGGCTCGTATCCCTCTAAAATCTGATCTTCAGAAACATTAAGCAAGTAAATAAATCTTTTGGCCGTTAATAAATTAAGCTCCTTGGAGAGAACAGCTTCGTCTTCGCTTAGATGTACAGACGAAACGATATTGTCAGACTCTAAAAGTTTTTTAAATTTTTCTAAGATATTTAAATCATGCTGAGCTTTTTTACCTTCTGGCGTACTAAACTTTGCCTCTTTGTGAGTTTTCTCGAGGCGTTTTGATATGGTTTCAAGGTCGGCCATGATAAGCTCGGTATTAATAATACCGATGTCGTCGGCTGGATCGATGCGATTATGAACGTGAGTAATTTGGTCACCATTTTTGGGATTGGGGAAGACACGCACAACTTGAGCAATGGCATCTACTTCGCGGATGTTGGCTAGGAACTTATTACCGAGTCCTTCGCCCTGAGAGGCGCCTCTTACTAAGCCGGCAATATCAATAAACTCAATCGTTGTGTGGATTATCTTTTTTGAGTTACTTAATTTTGCCAATTGTTCAAGGCGATCATCGGGTACGGCAACAACACCGACATTCGGTTCGATGGTAGTGAAAGGATAATTTTGAATATCTATTTGTTTATTGGTAACCGCCTTAAATAGGGTAGACTTACCGACATTAGGCAGTCCTACGATTCCGATGGATAGCATGGAAATATGATAACAAAAATTTACAAAAAACCAAGGATCTGAGATTGACAAGATGGCGTTATGGGCGTACGATATAAAGATAGAATAGCTCCTTAATTGATTGTCGAATCTACGAGTTTTGCCTTAGCAGAGAGTATCTTTATTTGGGTGTTATCTGCTAAGGCAAATCCGGAAATACCTGGAAGCCCGCTGGCGTATGCGACATCTTGAACAAGATGGAGCAAAAACGACGAAAGGAGATCCCATCATGGGAGATCTGATCAGAATGCCGCACTCGGAATTGCATTCGACGATCGAGGTTCTTGATCGTCTCGGAGTGACGCCGCATGACTTCGAGGTGCTGCGAAAGGCATCTTCTTGGAGTCAGGCAACCACTGCAAGGGTCCACAGAATGGATCCGAGTGTCTGGGCTGCACTTGAGCTTGAGGAGGCGATGATTCGAGCAGGCTTTACTCCGGGAGAGCTGAAGGCGCTCGCCAAGAGAAAGGATCTTCTCGAGCTGATCCGTCAGGCAATTCATGGCCAGGCTACGCAGAACCAGCTTATCATTGACTGTGACGCCAAGCCGTTCACGCCGGACCGCTGGAAGGTGGAAGTGCACAAGAAGGGTGGCCAGTTCACGTTTGATCTGTCTAAGATCAAGCTCCACCTCTTACCGAACCAGATGGGCGGCAAATACATTGAGGGCAACGAGCTTCGCAAGGAGTTGGCGTCGGAGCCAGTGTTCAACGCCAATGTCCTGGACTACTTGCTGAAGCCCGAAAACCAGCACCTCATCCCAGAGGGATGGAAGGACAAGTACGTGTTCTTCTGGGGAACCATCTACCGCAACTCCAACGGCAGCCTCTACATCGGGTGTCTGTGCTGGTACGACGGTGCGTGGGGCTGGAACTACCACTGGCTGGGCGACTATTGGGACGACTGCCGCCCCGCGGCTGTGCTCGCAAGCTAGGACTAGGCCCATGATCGATTGGTTCTTGGACCCGCGCGGCTTACCGCGCGGGTCTCTTTATTGGATTTTTCTCTGGTGACCGGAAAGACCGGTTTTGATTTGGTATAGTTATAGAAATTATGAAGATCGGCGGGCAGGTAGGCCTTGCGAGTAAGTACAATTAAATTGAGTCTGTCATCTTGGCCGAAAATGTTTTATCATGGCCTTATGAATAATATCTTTCATGACTATGATATCAGGGGTATATATCCACAGGAAATAAACGAAGATTTGGCATTTAAAATTGGAAATGCGATGGCCGTATATCTCAAGGCTGGCCAAATTATTGTTGGCGAGGATGTTAGAGAATCATCTTTGTCTTTGGGTAGGGCAGTAATAGACGGAATTATATCTGCTGGTAGCGATGTAATTTATATAGGCCAATGTACGACACCATTATTTTACTTTGCTACTACGCATCTGAAGGCGGGCGGTGGGGCTATGATTACGGCCTCCCATAATCCTAAAAATTACAATGGTTTTAAAATCGTTAACTCTAATGGCGAGCCGATAGGCTACGATGGCGGATTAAAGGACCTAGAATTCCTTATAAAACAAGAGTCGGTAGTGAGTCTAAGTAGGGGTAAAATACTAGAAAGATCGTCAATAATAGAAGAGTATATTAATTTTCTGATTGATAAGTCTGGATTGGCGGTAGGAGAATTTCAACAGAACATAGTAGCTGATGCCGGAAATGGATCGGTTGCTTTAATTCTGAAATCTTTATTTGATCGTCTGGAAATAAAATATAAATCTTTATTTTTTGAAATTGATAGTCAATTCTCTGGCCGTGGACCAGATCCTATAAAAGGTGATGCCATGAAGGCACTGAAAGAAGAGGTACAAAAAACAGGTGCAGTTCTTGGTTTTGCTTTCGATGGTGATGCTGATCGTGTTTCTTTCGTTGATGAATCTGGGAACACGCTTGATCCCCAACATATTCTTGCTATTTTGTGGCAAGGTGAAGGTGCGAACCGTCCAGTTATCTACGAATCAAGATTTTCAAAAGCCGTAATAGAGCTTTTTGGGGCTTATGGAATTCGCTCAAAGGTTGGACATACTAATATATCTAAAATAGTTAGGGAGAACTCGGCTCAGATAGCTGGTGAGACATCTGGACATTTCTTTTTTAAGGATATGGATTCCAATGAGTCTGCTATTCTAGCTGCCTTAAAAATAATCAAATATGTGCAACAATCCGGTCTGTTACTTTCCGAAATAGTGAAACCATTCCGAAAATATTATTATTCCGGAGAGACTACTATCAGATCTTCTTTGGGCACAGATAATATTAAATTGGTTTTAGCTAAATTAAAGGAGAGATATAAAGATGGAGAGATTGATGAGTTTGATGGTCTTACTGTCGAATATTGGACTAATCGACCGATTGGCAGTAGATGGTGGTTTAATGTAAGGCCATCTAATACTGAACCAGTCATTAGATTAGTCGTCGAATCTGATAGTGAGATATTATTAGAAGAGAAAGAAAGGGAAGTGGAAGAAGAAATAAAAAATACCGAAACTAATCGGTAAATTCTTTTGCCATATCTGGCAGCACCGTGATTAAAGATTTTCTAAGAATATTTCTCTGTGGACTTGGAGGTCCAAATAATGCTGGCCAGGAACACAAGAATAGTGTCATGCCTAATGGGCCATTTTCTTTAATCTTGAGCCATGGATATCCAGCTTTTACTTGCTTTGGATCAGTTACTAGACCGTTCATGAGGTCTCTGGTCCATTCCCAGTCACGTCCAGGCACAGTTACCAGCATAAACGTTCTTAGACTTAGAATCTCAAAATAGGGTTCCTTGCCATTTGCGAGAAGCATAATCACTCCCTTTCAAGCTACTAGGGCCATTCTATACTTAAATACACAACAAAGCCAAGGAATAAGACTTTTGAGAGTACGGCTGTCTTTTCTGCTGACCTACCTACCGGCAGGCAGGAAAGCACCTCGTTCTCGAAAGCGATTCTAGTCGGGCTAAAGCACCGACTAAGAAACTTCGCTTAGAGACCCAGTCGTCCTGCGAAAGCCTCTCGAAAGTCTTATTCTTCGGCATGATAAAACGACAAAGCCCAGTCGTTTTGAATGGGCTTACGGAGCCTGACGAGGCGAGTAAGAGGCGAAATGCCAGCAGGCATTTACGTCGTACCATTCAAGGCGACTGGGCGGAGTCAGTTTTAATAATTAATCTTCATGGCTTCGCGGACTAAGCGCATAGTTTCGGCTGTTTTCTTTTGAGTTTTTATTTTGCCATTTTCGAGTATCTCCATAACTTTTTTAGGGCTTGAGGCAATTTCGATTCTTTTTTCGCGCAATGGTTTAAGAAATTTGTTTAAATCGTCAGCCAGTTTTTGCTTGAAGGTAGAATAATTCACGCTTGCAAGATCTTTTGCAACTTCTTCGGGCGTAGTGTTGTTAGCCAAGGCGAATAGTAAAATTAAATTTGATATTTCTGGTCTTTTCTTGGGATCAAACGAGACAGTTGATTCCGAATCTGTTTTGGCAGTTTTGATTTTTTGGATCGTGTCTCCCTCAGAGTCTTTTAGGTAAATCGCATTATTTAGCGATTTACTCATCTTCGCATTGCCGTCTAATCCTAAGATGCGAGGAGAATTTGATAGATGGGCTTTGGGTGCAGGAAAGATATCACAGTTATAAATTCTATGAAACTTTTCTATGATTTCTCTGGTTTGCTCAATCATGGGTAATTGGTCGGCGCCTACTGGTACTAAATCAGCTCGAACGCAAGTGATGTCGGCGGCCTGACTAACCGGATAGCCCAGGAATCCAAGCGTAACGCTCTCGCCGTTATTACCAAATAATAATCTCTTTTCGGCAATTTCAGACTTAACGGTTGGGTTTCTACGCAGAGTATTAATTGTGACAAGATTCGAATAGAGAACGGTTAGCTCGGCAATCTCGGGAATCTGACTTTGGATAAATAGCGTTGATTTATCGGGATCAATACCTGCGGCTAAATTATCACAAGCAACTTCAAAGACATTCTGACGGACTAATTCCGGTTCTTCCCAGTGATCGGTCAGCGCTTGCACGTCGGCGATAATGAAATAGCTTTCAAATTCATCTTGGAAGGCGATGCGATTAACTAATGAACCAAAATAATGACCTAGGTGAAGAGGGCCGGTTGGGCGATCTCCGGTTAAAATCGTCTTTTTACTCATAAGTAAAGGATAATGTAAAAATGCATTTTCAGCAATGAATTTGGGCTAGGTAATGATAATAGTTGTAGTATTGTCATTATTGTGTCATACTGAGATATTGCTAATAGAAGCGGAAACATAGTCGAGTTTCTTAGTTAATAAATTTAAAACAAACACATGACCGGAATAATTAAAACTCTTATCTCGGATAAGAAATTCGGATTCATTTCTCGCGAAGGCGAAGAAAAGGATCTATTTTTTCATCATTCAGATTTGAAAGGTGTTGAGTTTGATGAATTAAAGGTAGGCGATAAAGTTACCTTTGATCTCGAACAAAAAGAAAGAGGACCTGCAGCTGTCAATGTATCACGCGAGTAACTAGTACTCAGTATAAAAACCGTCCCGCATCTGCGGGACGGTTTTTGTTAATACCTCGGGAAGAATAGTTCCGCCCAGCCATATTGAAGAGCACGACATAGATTCTTGCTAGAATCTTGCCTCTTACTCGCCTCGTCAGGCTCCGTAAGCCTCTTCAATATGGCTGGGCTTCACTACTAAGATAATATATCCAAAGCCAAGGAATAAGACTTTTGAGAGGCTTTCGCAGGACGACTGGGTCTCTAAGCGAAGTTTCTTAGTCGATGCTTTAGCCCGACTAGAATCGCTTTCGAGAACGAGGTGCTTTCCTGCCTGCCGGTAGGTAGGTCAGCAGAAAAGACAGCCGTACTCTCAAAAGTCTTATTCCTTGGCTTTGATGCTTAGTTAATTTACGTCGTACCATTCAAGGCGACTGGGCGGAGTCAGATTCATGATTGACTAGCGCGATTGACAGATTATCGAAAATATTATATCATTATAGAATCAATGTATCAAAAGAGATTTCATACAAGACATTTTGCTAGGCCAGCGTCTGGTGGCCGACCGGGCTCTTCGTCAAGGGGCGGTTTTCGTTCTGGCGGTAAACAATTGGGTGAGCGTATCGACCAATCTCGTTTTATTAATAAAGCCGTTATTACCGAGCAGGTAGAACATTTTGTTCCCGAGCACGCATTCTCGGATTTTGAAGTAGATCCACGTCTAAAAAACTCAATCAAAATTAAGGGTTATGAGGCTCCAACACCGATTCAAGATCGTGTTATTCCGTATATTTTAAAGGGTCAGGATCTAGTGGGAGTCGCCAATACTGGTACGGGTAAAACAGCGGCATATTTGATTCCGCTTATTAATAAAGTTTTAAAAAATTACAAAGAAAGTATTTTAATAATCGTACCAACTCGTGAATTAGCTCAGCAGATAGAGGAAGAACTGCGCAGTTTCTCAAAAGGAATGAAGATATTCTCAGTTTGTTGTGTTGGTGGCGTTGGTATTGGTAGGCAGATAAGCGAGCTCAGATACCACAATAATTTCATAATCGGAACTCCGGGACGTCTTAGAGACTTAATCAAGCGAAAAATGATCAATTTAGCATATTTTAATACTGTAGTTCTAGACGAAGCCGACAGAATGCTTGATATGGGATTTATTAACGACATGCGCTTTGTTATGTCTGAGATGCCAGCAACTCGCCATACGCTATTTTTCTCGGCAACAATTAATAGAGATGTTGAAAAGGTCATTAAGGAATTTTTAAGAGAACCAGTGCGTATTTCCGTTAAGACCAGAGATACTGCCCAAAATGTTGAGCAGGATGTCATCAAGGTAGAGAGAGGCAAATTCAAGATGACCATACTTGCCGATCTTTTAAAGAAAGACGAGTTTGTGAAAGTATTAATATTTTCACGTACAAAGCATGGCGCTGACCGTCTTTGTAAAGATCTAGCTCAGATGGGCTTTAAGTCGGAATCTATCCATGGTAATAAAACTCAGCCGAATCGCCAAAGGGCGCTTAAGCTTTTCAAAGAAGGCCATGTCCAGGTTTTAGTTGCTACTGATGTGGCGGCTCGCGGTTTAGATATAAATGATGTTAGTCATGTTATTAATTACGATATTCCCGCTACTTATGATGACTACGTTCATCGCATTGGCCGTACTGGCCGTGGTGATAAGAAGGGTAAAGCGCTGACATTCGTCGAATAGCAACCGTACATGTGGTTGACATAATTGCATTATGGGTGTATAATACGAGAGTTATAGTACATTAAATATTTACTTGCGAGACGGTCATGGCTATAAACTATTGAGTCTAAATCGATACTTTGTAGCTATGACTGTCGTCTCGATGGTCCGCTAGCACAATCCAAGGAGGGTTGTATGGCTATTGATGTCTCTGTATTGAAGGGACCGCTCGGCGAGTTAATGGATCAGCTCAACGGAGAGAATGGTCCGGCGCGATTTGAGGAGTTTAAGCTCTGGCTGAAGAAAGCCGATCAGCTTCTCCGTCGTGTCACCGCCGTCACCCTTCCTGCCGTCACCTGCTTCGTGGCCGCAGACTGCTTCAGGGTCAACATTTCGAAGTCGGCCGTCGTCAAGATTGGCTTCATCGGCGATAACTTCAAGAAGTATCTCCTCGGCAAGATTGAGAAGGGTGTCCAGGCCACCACTCTGGCCGTTGACACCCTGATCAGGGCGTCTGTCGACGCCCTGATCCGAGCTGAACTTGGGGTAAGGCGCGAGATCACGACTCTCGCTCACATCTGGGAACTGATGAAGAATCAGCCTAGTGGTGAGAGTGGTGTTCTTCTCACCAGTGGCTACGCCAACATTTTCTACGTGATTGGCGTCGATGGTAACGTCTGGGCCGTGGACGTCCGCTGGAGCTCGTTCTACGAGGGCTGGTACGTCCATGCCTATCCGGTCGAGCGCCCGATTGGGTGGGGTGCTGGCTACTTTGTGTTCTCGCAAGTCGGCTAGGGATTCGGTCCCTCGGTCGATTGGTTCTTAGACCCGTGCGGTTTACCGCGCGGGTCCCTTTGTTTTTAGGAGTAACTTTGATATCGTGTAGGCAGATATTAGGCGAATCTGCCGGTGGCTAAGGCTTCTAGCGGCCGAATTCTAGGCGTGCGCTATAGATTTGGATATTGGAGCCTAAAAATAAAGATACTTAGTACGGAATACTAGGGCATTGTGATGCTAGATACGATACAATCCCGATAAACAACAAAGCCCAGTCACTTTTATCCAAATTAAAAAATAGTTGCGGCATTTTAAGAGGCTTACGGAGCGCGACGGCGCGAGTAAGAGATGCTTTCTCAGTAGAGAAAGACAGCGTACTCTTAAAATATCGACAACTATTTTTTAATACTAAACTTCGATGATAACTGGTAAGACCATTGGGCGGCGTTCCGTCTTCTGGAACAGGAATTGACCGATTTGGTTACGCATCTGGTCCTTGAGATAAGCAAGGTTAGGATTTGGTATGTTCTGTCCCTCAACAATAAATCGAATCTTTTTTCGTATTTGTGTCAGCAGGTCTTTATTGTCTTTTAAATAAACGAAACCGCGTGAAATAATGTCGGGGCTACCTTTGACCTTGCCCGTTTGAATATCTACGAGCGTGATAACAACGATAAAGCCATCATCGGCAAGGACTTGACGATCACGTAATACAACATTTCCGACATCGCCTATACCTAAACCGTCAACGAAGACATAATCTGAAGGTGCTGATTTTTTATCAAACCACCATTTATCCTTCTCAAAGTGGGTAATGGTACCATTATCGGCGATAATACAATTTTCTTCTTTAATACCTTCTTCCATGGCAAGGAATTTATGATTGACCATCATGGAATATTGGCCATGAATAGGCATCATGAATTTTGGCTTCATCAATTGAATCATTTTTCTAAGGTCTTCTTTGTTGCCGTGTCCGCCTGAGTGAATGTCTAGCATTTTATAATTGAAGACTTTGGCCCCATTTCTATAGAGTTGATCTTTTAAGAATTGCACATTGCGTTCATTACCCGGAATAACTGATGAAGAAAAGATATATGTATCTTTTTTGTGAGTTTGAAGATATTTGTGTTCACCGGAAGCAATACGCATCAGTACGGCATTGCCTTCGCCCTGAGCTCCAGTAACGATGGCCGTGACTTTTTCGCGAGGATAATTATGAATTTCGTCCATGGTAATTTGGGTGCTTTTGTCGAATTTCAGATAGCCGAGTTTTTTACAAATCTCAACATTAGTGCGCATTGAATAACCGTCAAAAACTACTTTGCGGCCAAACTTTTCTGATATTGTGATGACTTGCTGGATGCGATTGATTAGCGAGGCAAAAGTACCGACGATAATCATGCCGGTAGCTTCCGAAAAAAGCATCTCGAAATTTTTAGTTACATCTTGTTCGGATAATGAATGACCTTCATTCTCAGCTCCGGTTGAATCAGACATAAGGACGAGAACACCTTCTTTGGCAATCTTCTGCATTTCTTCGATATCAGCTGGCTTATCATTGACCGGCGTATCGTCAAACTTATAGTCAGAAGTGTGAACAACAATACCGACTGGTGTTCTGATTACGATCTCTAGATCATCGGGAATAGAATGGTTTATTCTTAAAACTTGCACGCTAACCTTGTCGCTGATCTTAATTACATCGCCAGCATTAACCTCATTTATAATCAAGGGTCTCTGCATCTTAAAATCATCCTGGCGTTTCATGAGAATTGCACGAGTCAGGGGAGCGGCATAGAAATCAGGATCACCTAATTTTTCTCGTAAGAAAGGCAGGGCGCCAATGTGATCCATGTGGCCATGAGTAAAGAACATGGCTTTAATTTTATCCTTCTTATCCACTAGCCATTCGGCATTTGGAATAATGAAGTCTATGCCCGGTGTGTCCTCTTCGGCATATCGAACGCCACAATCAATTAAGATAATGTCATCGTCATACTGTATGGCTGACATATTGCGGCCAATCTCTCCCAATCCACCCAAGTGGACAATTTTAAGTCCACCGGATTTTTGTTCGGTTTCACGATAGTTCGGATCGCGATCCGTATGAAATACTTTTACTTTTCTTACGACCGGTTTTGCCCAATCGCGTCTCTGTTGGCTTCTGGGTGATCGTTTTTTCGTCACCGGACTGGCCACGACAGTCTTAATCTGTTCTTCTACCATTTTGTCTAAAATTGGATCTGAAAAAGAGTAGCAAACTAAAATTACTAACACTACATCGAGATCCTTTTGTTAAGAATTAATTATTGAATATGTGGGCGAGGGGAGAGTTGATCACGGATCACGACTCACCGTCGCTCGTCGTGTCCGCGACCCCGCCTCGCGGTTTCACCTGCTAGTGAAACATCGCTCCGGCATTCAACTCTCCCAATAGAACAAATAAATTTGTTCTATCTACTCAATTTATCAAATATGTGGGCGAGGGGAGAGTTGAACTCCCACGGGCTTGCGCCCATAGCGACCTGAACGCTACGTGTCTGCCAGTTTCACCACTCGCCCGTATGGGTCGAATCAAATACTTGCCACTGCAGGTTTCGCCAAGAGGCGAATGTTATTTAGATAGGTTTAGCTTAAATTGCTTAAAATCGTTGATAGTCGGCGTTTCGATAGGATCTACGCCAAGAATATTTGCCAAATAAAAACTTGCCCAAAGGCCCAAGATATAGTTGCTCATAATTCGTTGGAGTAAAGAACCGCTAGTGGAGATATTAACGATAGAGTAATTATATCCTAGTTTATCTAAAATTGCAATAGTGGCATCAATTGACTTAATTTGCCGCGGATCATCGTCGTTGGATCGAATAATAATAGGATAAAGAGTGTCTTTACTTTTGCCCAGGCTTTCAAGCTCGTTGTGATTTAGCAAGGGAAAAGCATTCCAAAAAGCTGGTATTTTGGCGTTTTCATTAAAAAGAGTTTTCCAGAAATTGGCTAATTTTCGCCAGTGATAAGCTGTATAGATAACGGGAATTTTATGGCCGATTTTATTCGCAATATCTTGACCTTCTTTTTCTAAGGTTTCATGGTCAATAGTGACTATGTTTGGATTGATATCAAGGACACCCAGAAGAGCACCAAGCGTGTAGCCTACGCCAAATCGTGCCGGAAAAGAATCATCGTCTAAATCAACGAAGGGGATATTGTTTTGCTTAGCAATTTCGATTAACTTACCGCCTTTTGAAATTACAACGGCTGGAATATTTTTAGCTATTGCCGTATTCAGAGAAGATAGGGTTTCTTCGGTTGCGCCTGACCAAGAAATACAGATTGCGATATCAGACGCATCAATCCAGCCCGGAAGATCAAAATCCCGATTGATATAAACTTTTGGCCATTTGTCGAGATCCTGTTCATTGGTAAGCATCCAAAAGATCTCGCCAGGAGCAGATGATCCGCCGATACCGCTGATGACATAATTAGTACATTCCTTGGCTAGCTTGTTTTTTAATCCAAGCTCGTAGCCTTCGTTAATATGATTCTGAAAATTTAGAATTAAATTACGCATTAATTTTTCCAGATTCTCTTGGTATTGATATACCATTTTTCGATACCCGAGAATCGGTCTGATGGTGTTGCAATAATTTTAGTGTCAAACCCTTTAATAGCATCGGTCTGACCGTAGATATAGTATGAATTATACAGAAATATCGCAGGAATGTCTTCAGTTATAATTTTCTGAAAGTCATCATATTTCTTCATTCGCTCAATCGGGTTAAGTGTTTGTCGAGCTTCTTCCAGTAAGCTATCGGCTAGTTTATTATCATATAATGCAAAGTTTTGACCCCGGTCTTTTTTACCGGAAGAATGCCAAAAGGTAAAAGGATCTGGGTCAATGCTTAATATTTCGCCGAATAATAGAACGTCATAAGATCGATCGCGAAGAACGCTTTGCAAGGCCGGCGTTGGTAATACTTCGACGGAGGCATCAACACCGAGTGTGTGCCACTGATCTTTAATCAGTTCTACTGCATCGGCTAGTTCGGGCCATGTCGATGTGGTTATTTTGATTTTAAGAGGCTTGTCTTTCTTGGTCCTTATACCATCGGCATTTATTGTCTTCCATCCGCTTTCGTCGAGTATCTGTTGAGCTAATTTAAAATCATAGTCGTATTTCTTAACATCGTTGCCGACATCAAGGATGTTACCGATAAGGGGTGAATCAACAATCGTGCCATGGCCGCCCAGTATCTTATCGATTAAAGCTTGGCGATCAGTACCATGGGCAAGAGCTAGACGAATGTTTTTGTCACTCAGGAGCTCATTTTGATTTGGATTAAAGAATGCCGAAAAGTATCGTGGCATTTTTACTTCCCGAATATTTAAGCGGCTTTTGAATTTTACTTTATCAAGATTAGCCGGTGAGACGTATCCTAGATTTTCTATCTCGTTGCGATTATAGGCATCAATCAACTGATCTTCGCTATCATAGAAATTGAACTGAATATTATCAATCATTGCCTTGAGATCATAATAATTATCATTGCGTCTAAGTCTATAGGAAATGATTTTACCATCTCTATCCTTGGTCAATTTGTCAAACATGAAAGGACCGGAGCCGATGGGTTTTAGGTTGAAATCAGATAGGGCAAAGTTTATAGGCTTGATATTCTGCCAAATATGCCGAGGAAGAATGTTTAAAGTTAGATTATTAAGAAACTGGGCGTATTTATTCTTGAGCTTAAAAATAATAGTAGTATCATTGACTTTCTCAGTCTCGATACTGGTCCAGTTGGCTTGTTGCAGGGAGCCATAATCAGAATTTAATGCAGTATCGATTGTGAAAATAACATCATCAACCGTAACGGGAGTATCATCATGCCATTTGGCATTGTCTTTTATGTAAACTGTATAATTGAGACCATCGCTAGAAATTTCATAAGATTTGGCCAGATCAGGAACTAATTTACCTTCTTCATTATATTTTAATAAACTAGAATAAACTAATCCGACCAAATCACGATCGGTATCGCTGGCTTGGGCAAGAAGGGGATTAATGTGACGTGGTTCACCGATGACGCCCTCAATAAAAGAACCGCCGTAGCTGGGAGATTCTTTGGTGAAGTGGCTGTAAACCGTGAAAGGTATAGAAATGATGGAGCCGATAATAATTAAAAGTAACGTAAGGACGATGTATCTTTCCTTAAAGGATAGTAACTTGGGGAGTAGGCGAACTTTTTCCCTGACAGATTTAAACCACTTACCATTCCTATGTTTCTCTAATTTATCGACATGGTCGGGCTTATAGCCGAAAAAATCGTCTAATTGATGATCGTCATTAATCATTAGCTAAATTATTTTACGACAACACGCCAAATAGATACTGCCAGGAATAGAATGGCAATAACAATACTAGTGTAAAAAATAACTTTTTCTGCTCCGCGTTTGGTGCTGTATTCCATGGAGCTTCCGCCAAAAGTGGAAGATAGGCCAGTCCCTCTTTGCTGAAGCAGAATTGCACCTGCTAATAGCACGGCTAAAATTATTTGTATGTATGGTAGATATTTCATATTTGTATATTAGACCGACTGCTTGATAATTTTTCTACTGCAATTTCTCATATTTTGGCTACGACTTTGCGAAAATTTTTCAACATATACATTGTATATGCTTCAAATTTTTCGCTTCGTCTCGCTCAAAATATGAAAATTTCGTCTCGAAAATTATCAAGCAGTCGGTCTAGTCGATTATTTTTGAAAAACCGGCAATAATAACATTAACGATTCCGACAATGATTGTTGCCCAGACTAGAACTGTTAAGTCAGCGATGTGAACAAAGGTAAAGGCGTAGTCAACAATCCAAAGCATCAGGGCATTGATAACAATAATAAAGAGGCCCAACGATAACATGATCAATGGAGTCAGAACTAATTTTAGAACTGGCCGAAGAGTCATATTTAAAAGGCCCAATAATGCCCCGGCAAGAAGATATTCCTTGAAATTGCCTTGAACCTGAAAACCAGGAGCAAGGAAATAGGTGGCTCCGTAGAGAGCGATAGAATTACCTAAAAATCTAACAATATAGCCCAACATATTACGAGAATAATGATAGCACTATGGCCAGTATATTTCAATCTCCCAACTGACTTCGCCCAGTTACTTGTCTGGACACGGCGTAAATGCTTGCTAGTATTTCGCCTATATCTCGGCCCAGTCGGCCTGCGAAAGTCCATTCAAGTGATTGGGCTTTATCAAATAATTCAACTAAGCATACGTCTACCTGATAGCTTGCGATGATAGTTGATGGCGAAGCGATGAGCTTCGGAATCAATCAAGAGGAGTAGATTGCGTGCTTCTTCTGGGAGTTTGGCGAGTTTGATAGCAGTTTTTAGTGTTAAGGCGTAGACGTGGTCTCCGTGGTGCTTCGCATCTTTAGTTAGGGCAAGAATGGGGATGCCGGCCGGCGCGGATGCGCCGGCCGTGCTCAGCTGTCCCTTGCCTCCATCAACTAAAATCAAATCAGGCATTAGCCATTCTGAATGATCGAATCGACGCGTTAAAATCTCACCGAGCATAGCCGTATCGCTGGCATCTCTAACGGTTTTGATTTTAAACTTTCTATATTCTGATTTTGATGCTTGGCCATCTCTAAAAACGACCATGGCTCCGGTAGCACTCATTCCTTGGATGTTGGAAATATCATAACCCTCAATTCGATTGGGTATTTTTTTAAGACGAAACGCTTCCTTCAATTGAATTAAACCAACATGATTATTCTTCGTAGTATTTTTTTCTAAATCAAGATTTTTGATAATCTTGGCATTGGCAAAAACTCTATTTAGTCTGATCAGTTTTCCTCTTATCTGTATAGCTTCATCAAAATTATGTTCTTCGGCTAGAATTTTCATTTTTCTCTCAAGATCTTTTAAAACAGTATTTTTCTCTCCAAGTAGTATTTTTCTAATCGCCCCAACATTATTGTTATATCTTTTCAATTCTTCTTTGCTCGGCTCATAATTTTTCAAACAACAAAATCCTGGACAATTGCCAATGTGATAATTGAGGCAGTAATTATTATGCTTTTGTTTGCAGGTGCAGTATGGGAATATTTTTCTTAAATACTGAAGAGTTATCTTGAGGGCACTGCCATCAGTAAACGGACCGATGTCGCTAGTAGATATTGGCTGATGAACGAGATTAATCTTAGAGAAGTTTTCGTTATTAAAATTAACGAAGAAGTATTGTTTATCATCCCTGAGCATTATATTAAATTGGGGCCGGAGCTTTTTTATAGTCTGAGATTCTAGGATTAGAGCTTCAATGTCTGAATCAGTTGTCTTAAAAGATAGGGAAGTAGCAATTTCAATCATTTTGTCTATTCTCTGGTCTTGGGGTCGTAGATAGCCCTTGAGTCTATTGGCTATGTTGATGGCCTTTCCTATATATAAAAATCGGCTATTATTCTTGAAGATATAAATACCAGCTGATTTCGGGGCCTTTTTTATGCTATTTTTGAGCTTTTCGTGGGTCATTGGGCCTATATTATAGCCTTAAAATAGGCACTTGACAAATAGGGGTATAATATGCTATAATTAAGGCACAGTGAGGGGTTTGCCCCTTTACAACGTATTACCATTGTAAACTCAGAGTGTGGCCCATTGGGCCAGGAGGACGAAGATGACGAAGCGCGAAATCGTGGCGAAGATTGCCGAAATCCAGAACCAGCTGACCATCGATGCGGATCAGCAGCTTCCGGGCCTGCAAAAGGCCATTGAGAAGGCCTGGATGAGCGGAAACGCGGCCCTTGCAGAGGAACTCGGGTTGTCCGAGGAAAAACTCGTGAGGACCATTGCGGGCGAGGTCGGGGAGCTCAAGCTCCTGCAGAACGCCGGCGATGGGCCCTTTGACCTGCGGACCGCGCGTGCGGTTCGCATCCTGGCCAAGGTCAACCAGGCGGTGGTCACGCTGCCCGGTCCGGGCGGTACGACCGTCGAACGGCATGTCCACCTCAAGGGCAATCGCGACAAGTTCGGCAACACGTACTTCGTACCTGAGGCGGCCTAGCCGTCGGAAAGAAGGGTGTCATGACGCAAGTCATCGAGAAAACGCCGACGGGCAAGATCCGTGTACGCGTGGATGGTCGCGAGTGTGAGGGTTGCCCGGGAAGTCTCCTGGCAACGAGAGAGCTCGGTATCTTCGTCAACGGTGGGGAGGAGTTCGTGCCTCTGCCGGTGGTCTCCGATCTGGCGACTCGCCGGTTGGGCGTCGTCGCCGTCGGCGGTCAGTTTCTCAGTCTCCTGTAGTTCGAGATCGAGTCTTGGGGGCGGTTAAGCTGTATGGCAGCCGCCCTCCGAATCAACGACAGAATTGACTGCGCGATGTGCGCAATCAGGAGCATAGAATGCCACGTTGAGCGATCGCTTAGCAGGGTGACCTGCTAGGCTCGGGGTTTGGTACGGCGTCTCATACACCGTCCAGGCGGCCAATGGCCGCCTTTTAAGTTTCTGCAAAATAATTACTTTTAGGCGTAGTCGAATAATTTTTCGAACAATCCGACCGAGCCAGATAACAAATAAATAAAGATGGATGAAGGAAGGGTTATGATGTTTTGAGAGGCTTTCGCAGGACGACTGGTCCGAGAACGAGGAAATCTTTAGTAAAAGATATTCCGTACTCTCAAAACATCGTAACCCGACTGCTCGCTTTACTAATACCCAACAAATACTTACTATTCGAATATGAGTCATATTCGAGATGCTGTATTGGCGACCATCATATATTATGATGCTTTTGAGTACCCATTAACTTTTGTCGAGATATTTAATTTATTGATTAATCCGGTGCGGGTAGCGCGGAATGTGGAAATAATTAATGAGATTAAGCCAACCGATATCTTGTCGGTACTTGAGCAATTAGAAACTAGCGGTCACATTGAACAAAGGCATGGCATGTATTTTTTGCATGGCCGAGAGGGATTGCAAACACTAAGAATAGGCCGAAATAAGATTGCCGACCGGAAGTGGATGATTGCGACTAAACGTAGCCATTGGTTGGCTAGCGCACCATTTGTCGAGGCGTTTTTTGCGAGTGGCTCTATGTCCCTATACAATACAGACGACAGGAGCGATTTTGATATTTTTATAATTTCAAAGGCTGGCAGATTATACACTTCCCGCGTGTTTTTATCTTTGATAGCTTTTTTGTTCGGATCCTTGCGTAGAAAGGGGGATCGCATTGCACCTAATAAGTTTTGTTTTAATCACTATATTTCCGACAATTCTCTTGAGATAACGCACCAAAGCATATTTGCTGGCCAGACTTATGCCAGCCTAAAGCCAGTCTTTGTCGGGGAAAAACTTTTTTATGATTTTTATAGCGCTAATAGTTGGATAAACAGATATTTATTTAATTTTAGGCCTCAATTTGAATATCAAAATATTAAAGTTAAACCCAGGATGTTAAGTTTGAAAAAAATCATTGAGTTTATTTTATCTGGCAAGGTAGGAGATTGGCTTGAGAATATTTTTAAAAACTTACAACAGAAGCGCATTAAGGCGAATCCGATGACGTATGAGAGCGGTGGACGGATCATCTTTAATAATCACGAACTAGAATTTCATCCGAGATCATTTGAGGCTACGGTTATCGCTAAATATAACGAAACGACCAAGAAACTGGGTTTGCTATTGCCGGATGAAGAGAAAGATTCTGGACTCAATCATTAAGTTTGCTCCAGAAACCATCTCTTTCAGACCGATAGTTATTTATCCCAGCCGATAAATACTACCTGCCTGCCGGCAGTAATGACTTGCCAAAACACCTGCGCAAGCTCTGAAGAGATGGTTTCTTGCGCCCCGATATCTATTGACAATGGTTGAAAACTATGCTATCCTGCGATCAATAGTTGTACCTTGTAGTGAGAGAGGTGGTAGCATGTACACAGAGCTTGCACGTATCGTGCACTACGTTCATTTGCTAATTATTGTTTTTGGGATATGCGGGTTCTTCGTAGCGATAATTCCTAAATTTTATCGATTTAGGGCAATCTATTTCACTTTTTTATTGATGACAGTGTTGTCTCAAGTAATTTGTAGTTGGCGCTGCCCGATTGTTTTACTAGAAATGTATTTGTTCGAAATCGAACATCCGGGTACCGTGAATGATGCATATTACAAGCCGTTCATAGTCGAATTTCTAAAAAGTTCATTTAAATGCCAAACTACCTAACCAAATCCGCGGCTGTTAGGCCGCGGATAGTGAGGCGTATCCAGAATCTTCTTTTTCTTGGTATCATTGAGCCATGAAATACTTCAGGCAAGCTCACTGTGTGTATCATACGCAATACCACTTAGTGTGGATACCAAGATTCAGAAGGAAGATTCTAGTCCCAGGCGTAGCAGAATACCTATCGACCAAATTGGATGAGATACGAAAGCACTACCCAGACCTAGCAATACTTGAACGAAATATCCAACCCGACCACGTTCATGTATTAATACAAATACCGCCACGAATGAGCGTTAGTTCAGCAATCAACATATTGAAAAGTAATACCAGTGTTGCCCTAAGACAACGCTTCAAATTCCTGAAGAACGTCTATCTTGACGAGAAAGGTATCTGGTCGGTTGGATATTTCGTTTCCACTGTCGGAGTAAACGAATCAATCATACGTCGCTATATACGCTACCAAGTAAAAGAAGATTCTGGACAAGCAAAGCTTGTCCTCTAAGAAATCCCCGGCCGTGAGGCCGGGGTTGTTTAATCTTCAGGTGCCAGATATTGCAGTTACCATGGCTATCTTATTGAGTGTTGTGATCGTAGCTATCGTTTTAGCAAGTAACAGCAAGTTAGTAAAAAATTCGCAAGATTTGAGCCGATAACGCCCGATGTAACATAGGGCGTTTTTTAATTAATCTCTTTGTCGTAAGTAATTGATCGTGTCTCTAGTACTTGACATATTGATATTCGTATAGTATATTGCTCACAGTTCTTAGACAAAAGAAAGGCAACCATGACCATTTTAGCCGTCTTTGTTGGTGTGATTGTTTACGCGCTCTCTATCTATTTCATTGGTATTCCGTTGGCCAAGGCAAACATTAAGGCGGCAAATAATATTTACGAAAATCGTAAAATGGGAAATAATTGTCTCAGTCATGGCAGTCTATTTTTCTTTCCAGTTAGAACTCTGCTTGACGTTGATTTTCCCAATGGTAGTGCATTTGAAGATTGGGTTAATATGATAATCAAGGTACATGATGACTTGTCAGGCAATCGTGGCTGGCAAAATTCTATGCCAAACACCCATATCATGCTCTATGCGATTTTGTGGCCAGTTATGGTGACAATCAGTACACTAATCTTGGTATCTATGTTTTGGCTTATTGTTACCTTTTATGCCCTCTGTTTTGTCTCCGCCATTCTCTTAGTGATCATTGTGGTTGTCCCAGCTTATATCGTTAAATTTATTAAGAATAAACTGTTTGCCAGATTAAAGGCATAAGCGTCCCATCGGGGCGTTTTTTATTTGATCATGGTTGCAAATATTCCATAAGATTCTATAATATAGGCAATCAAATAAATAATAAAAAAATGTCAAAAAAAGTATGGCTTATTGTTTTAGCGGTCGTGGTTTTAGTGGTTCTCTATGCTGGTGGCTTGTATAATAGCCTCGTCAAAGATAATGAGAATATCAATGGTCAATGGGCACAGGTTGAAACTCAATATCAGAGAAGATTTGATTTAATTCCTAACTTAGTAAATTCCGTTAAGGGTGCTATGGCTCAAGAGAAGAGCGTGTTTGATGCTATCGCTGAAGCTAGAACAAAGTATGGTTCTGCGACTACACCAGAAGCCAAGGTTGGCGCGGCTAATCAAGTTGAATCGGCACTATCTAGGCTGCTGGTTGTTATGGAAAATTATCCTCAATTGAAGTCAATTGATACCGTTCAAACGCTGATGGTTCAATTGGAAGGGACAGAGAATAGAATTAGCACAGAGCGAGGAAGATTTAATGATTTAGTAAAGACTTACGATGCCAAGATTAAAACGATTCCAGCCAATATCTTTGCAAAGATATTTGGTTTTGCCGAAAGAGCATATTTTGAATCTCAAGACGGATCAGAGACGGCGCCAAAAGTGAACTTCTAATCTTCATGAAGAATAAAGCACTTCTAGCTATTACGGCAGGATTGCTGTTTTTACCCATGTTGGTTGGGGCCTATTATAATCCTGGCAAGCCGACAGGTTTTGTTAATGACTATGCCGGAGTTATTGATTCTCAACAGAAACAAGCACTCGAAACCAAGTTAGTGCAATTTGAGAAAGATACTAGCAATGAAATTTCCGTCGTCATCATTCCCAGTTTAAAGGGCGACACAATTGAGAATTTTGCGGTCAAGCTTTTCGAGGATTGGGCCATCGGTAAAAAAGACAACGATAATGGTATTTTACTTTTGGTTGCGATTGAGGATAGAAAAATGAGAATTGAAGTTGGCTATGGGCTTGAAGGTGCGCTGACTGATGCTCAGAGCTATTCTATTATTGTTAACGACTTACAGCCAGCGTTTAGGGCCAATGATTATGCCGGAGGAATAAGTAAGGCAATAGACGATATTATATTAGCGACCAAGGGCGAATATACGGCTACACAAAATTCTTCAAAAAATAGTTCTGGCGTAAATTTTGAATGGATATTTTTCTTAGTTTTCGGTTTGCCTATTTGGCTCTCGAGTGTCTTAGCCCGATCTAGGTCTTGGTGGGCTGGTGGTGTTATAGGTGTGGTTATGGGTATAATTTTAATATTCGTTTTTTCTCTTGTTGTTGGTATGATCGCTTCTATTATACTTGGACTTCTCGGGTTACTACTTGATTACAATGTTTCAAAGAGTTACGGGAAAGCTAAGGCGACTGGGGGAGTTATGCCTTGGTGGTTTGGTGGTGGCAAATCGGGCGGTTTTGGCGGAGGAGGTTTCGGTGGCTTTGGTGGCGGTTCTTCCGGCGGTGGCGGTTCTTCCGGCGGGTGGTGATTCGCTCGCCTAGCCATATTGAAGAGTACGACATAGATTCCTGCTGGAATCTTGCCTGTTACTCGCCTCGTCAGGCTCCGTAACCCTCTTCAATATGGCCAAGCTCGCTCACTCCGTAGTTAGCATTTCGATACATAAGACAGGTGACAATTTAAGCCATTTATTGGTATTGCAAATGTAATCAAGGTGTAGTATAATCATAATATTCCGTTCCTTTTCATTCCTTTTCTTTCACTTCCATGCAAAAAAATTCTACAAACTATATTATGGGATTGTGGAAATTCAGCGACAAAGTTTCCATAGAACAGCTAGAAGAGGTCGCAAATAAGTGGGCCACAGAAGATCCGAATTACCTCGAACTATATATCAGAAAAACATCAAAAGATCAGTATGGCATAGGGTTCACATACAAAACATCGCAAGACGAACCATCGGAAAGACAAAATGCCAGATATATGGAGCCAGTATCAGACAGTTTAAAGAAACAATTTGGCAATGGTTTGGTTGGATGGGATATTGCCTCACCAGTCTGGATTATTAAATAGAATTAAACTTTAACCAAAAGGGTTAAGGATACGGAAACATAAAACCGCCGATAGGCGGTTTTATGTTTCCGTAAATAGGACAAGCGACTAGCCACCATCTCCTCAGAGCTTGCGCAGGTGTTTTGGCAAGTCCTTACTGCCAGTAGGCAGTAATAAAGAAAGGTTCCGTCTTTCTCAAAGACGGACAAAACACCGAGCATGCAGATAGTCGAGAACGCTGGGGTGAGAACTATCGGTCTGAAAGAGATGGTGGCTGGAGCGACTCTCTTGACTTAAAATTCGGGACGAATATAATTAGCACTTGAGATAGTAGAGTGCTAATTTATATTCATCCTCGGGTTGGGCGGTCGGAAACACGAGTTGCCGACAGTTTTTCGCGAGGGTTGTAAAAAAGAAAAGTATGTTAAAACCATTATCTGATCACGTGGTCATTGAACCATTGAGAGAAGAGAAGAAAAAGGGTGGAATTATTCTGCCTGACACAGTTGAAAAAGAAAAAGCCGAAAAGGGTAAAATTATTGCCACCGGTCCGGGCAAACTCAACGATGATGGCAAGAGAACCCCTTTGGAGGTCAAGAAGGGCGATATTGTCTTATTCACGAAGTACGGTCCAAATGACGTAAAGGTCGACGGTAAAGAATATTTAATTGCGCGAGAAGAAGATATTCTAGCGATTATTGATTAGGCATAAGACTTTTGAGAGTACGGAACAACTCGGCTCAGTTACTTTGACTGGACACGGCGTAAATAGACTACGTCCGACCACATTGAAGAGTACGGCAGTAACTCTTACTAGAGTTCTGCCTCGTGCTCGGCCCAGTCGGCCTGCGCAAGCCTCTTTAATACAGCCGGACTACGCCGCCCCATAATCTATATATAAAATTAATATTTAATAACATGGCAAAACAAATTGCATACAAAGAAGAAGCACGTGAAGCCTTAAAAAGAGGCGTTGATAAGATTGCCAATGCGGTCAAGGTCACACTTGGTCCCAAGGGCAGAAATGTAGTTTTGGATAAAGGTTTTGGTTATCCGGTTATAACCAAAGACGGTGTAACTGTAGCCAAAGAAATAGAACTCAAGGATAAGCTTGAGAATATCGGCGCAGAGTTAATTAAAGAAGTTGCGTCAAAAACAAATGATATCGCTGGTGACGGTACAACCACGGCGACAGTTTTAGCTCAGGCTTTAGTCTCGGAAGGTTTTAGCGCGGTTAATTCCGGTGCTAATCCATTGGCCCTAAAACGTGGTATGGAAAAAGCGGCCAACTGGGTCGTGGATTATCTTGAGAAGAAAAAGCAGAAAGTCACAGCCGTGAATATCAAAGAAGTAGCTTCAATCTCAGCTAATGACGAGACTATTGGTAAAATGATTGCCGATGTATTCAATGAAGTTGGCAAAGACGGCGTGGTGACAGTTGAGGAATCACAGTCTGCCGAAATGTCCAAGGAAATGGTAGAGGGTATGCAGATTGATAAGGGTTATGTCTCACCTTACATGATAACCAATGCCGAAAGAATGGAAGCAGTTTTTGAAGATGCTCAAATATTAATAACTGACAAAAAGATTTCCTCGATTCAAGATATCGTGCCATTGCTGGAGAAAATCACCAAGAGCGGTAAGCGTGATTTGGTTATCTTATCTGAAGACTTGGACGGCGATGCACTCGCAACGTTGGTAGTTAATAAGCTAAGAGGCAATTTCATGGGCCTAGCTATTAAAGCTCCTGGTTTTGGCGATAGGAAGAAAGAGATGCTGGAGGATATCGCTATCATTACCGGCGGGCAAGTAATCAGTGAGGAGAAAGGTATGAAACTAGAAGGAGTTGAGCTTACTATGCTTGGTCATGCTCGAAGAATTATTGCCACTAAAGACAATACGACTATTATCGGTGGCAAAGGCAAGAAAGCCGACATTGACAAGAGAGTTACTCAGCTCAAAACACAGATAGCAAAATCAACATCCGATTTTGATAAAGAAAAATTGCAAGAGAGAATCGCAAAACTATCTGGAGGCGTCGCTGTCATAAAGGTTGGTGCCACGACTGAAACCGAAATGAAGGAGAAAAAGTTTAGAATTGAAGATGCGGTCAATGCCACACGAGCGGCTCTTGAAGAAGGTATCGTGTCCGGTGGCGGCGTAGCGTTGTTTGAAGCTAGTAGAGATCTAAACGTTAAGTCTATTAAAGGTATGCTGGAGTTTGGCGATGAGGCCAAGGGTTTGGCAGTTGTTAAAATAGCCCTAGAAAAACCATTGAGAGCTATCGCTGAAAACGCTGGCAAGGATTCCAATGAAGTGGTCATGAAATTAGCCACAACTCCAAGCGGTACTGGCTTGAATGCCAATGCTGGTGAGTATGGCGATATGATTAAGATGGGTATTATTGATCCATTGAAAGTTGTTAAGATTGCTCTATTAAATGCTGTTTCTGTGTCATCAATGATATTGACCACGGAAGCCGTAGTTACCGATATTCCCGAAGACAAGAAACCGCCGATGGGTGGAATGCCGGGGGGCATGGGCGGGGAGTACTAATTTTGCCAACCTCATTTTCTCTATACCGACTCAGCCTAACCATTTTGTCTGGACACGGCGTAAATGCTTGCTAGCATTTCGCCTATATCTCGGACCGTCGTCCTGCGAAAGTCCATTCAAAATGGTTAAGCTTTGTCAAATTAAGACCTTACCTTCTTGTCCCGCCTAACGGCGGGACTCAGCGTTTGACCTATTGTTTTGGATTCTTAATCTATCTACCTTACAGATTCATTCCTAGCCTGCGGAGATTTCGAAAATGAAATTGGCAAAATTAGTTTAGATGGTTTTTGTTTTGTTGTTTTTCTATTTGTTGGCTGTTTTGTTTTTATCGTGTTGGTTTTAAATACAATGGCTGCCTTTGGTTTCAAAGACAGCCATTGTATTTAGTTGCCGGGGCATTGCTAGGGGTGCTGGTTTTGAGATATACTTTAGTCTGAATATTTTGGAGAGGTCGCATAGTGGTCTAGTGCGCCGCCCTGGAAAGGCGGTTTACCCGAAAGGGTATCGAGGGTCCGAATCCCTCCCTCTCCGCAAAAATTCGGGATTCAAATTTCCGCCAAGTCGTTAGGTGTTCCAATGGAAGAATTATTAAAATAAGAATATAATATCAAAAAATGAAAGCACAATTTGAACAATCACGAGAAGTCATCCACTCTCCAAGCGAACCTGGGATACCTGCACACCTAGAAGAATTTAGGAAGAAAATAATTGCTGAAAATCCTCTAAGCCCTGAGCAGATCAGATTTTTGGGTGAGGTAAATTTTGATCTCCTTAAAAAAATTTATGCAGACATCGCTTCTCGTTGCGGAATAACATCGGATAAATTTAATTTTATTGACAGGGGCAATATAGTTCGGGGTTACCATGTGAGTCAGTATGACCCAGAAACTAATCTCGTCTTTATTCAAGATCCGAATCAAAGAATAGAAGATGGGGGGCGAAGCAATGAAACATACGATCAGTCTGTGCTTCATGAATATGGAGCAATTGGATATCGTCAATTACATACTTTGATTCACGAAGAGGGGCATTCTGTGAGTCGAAATGTAGCAGTAGTTGCCGACGTAATTTTCCCACCGCGAGATCCTTTTAGTGGTGAGGAAGAAGACAAAAAAGATAGAAAAGTAACATTGCCAATATTTATTCAATCTGGTTGTATGGTTAGTTATCGCGAAGCATTTTATCAAGGTAAACATTCTGTTGACAACGCTACAAATTACATAAAGGACGGTAAACCAATTAAAAAATATAATGGCATGTCTGCTCTAAATGAAGGTATAACTGAGAAACTTTCTAGAGAAGTGATGTTAAGGTACTTAGATGAACTTGGCACTGACTCAGCAGATGTTCAACGAATTAAAGATACTTTTCAAAAAAATAAGGCCGAAAGTTTATCTTATGCACACGAGGTTAATATGATAGAAAGAATAATTGATAAGTTAGCGTCGAAAAATGGACAAACAAAAAAGGTTGCATGGGAAGCATTCGTTCATGCTTATTTCAGTGGTGAGACTTTTGAGGAAGAGGATATTGGGCAATTATTTAGTGAAACTTTTGGGCCAGAATTTCTAAAAGATCTTTCCAAATATTGGGGTGGTTTTATGGACAAACAATCTCCTTCAATTCATAGTTTTTATAGTAAATACGGTTTATGAAAACTATTGGTTATCTCCAAGAATCACTGCTTTCTTGAATAATTATCATAGTCGCCGAATTTCCGAAAACCCCCAGTCCGAAACCTGCCCGCATTCCTCCCCAGACCCCTCCTGCGGGCGGGAAATCAGCCGAGGCAGGGCGAATCCATTCCCTCAGACAAATTGTTTCGCCCTGCCGAGTC
>Ga0209211_10002364_pt1 | contig 32717 bp, 29 predicted proteins | sample RifGroA2_FD_183992 | JGI IMG/M metagenome (GOLD analysis project Ga0209211, IMG submission 183992) | Groundwater microbial communities from Rifle, Colorado, USA - Groundwater A2 (SPAdes) (version 2) | ecosystem: Environmental > Aquatic > Deep subsurface > Groundwater | place: Rifle, Colorado... | reverse complement strand
GGGCTCATAACCCGAAGGTCGCAGGTTCAAGTCCTGCCCCCGCAACCAAAGAACGCAATGAAGGATCAACCGCTTGGCAGCGTTGGTCCTTTTTTGTTTTTGGGGCTGGATATTGTCTGGACTATCGCCCCCCCCCAAGATTCGCCATGCCCCTGGAGATCAACCGTTAAGGCGGAAGTGCGTCGTTTTTCGACCGAGTATCTCCGAAGTCTTCTGGAAATCAGCCGTCAGCAGTTCGATGACTGCGATGTCGCCGGACTGGGTGTCGATAGCCTGAATCAGTGACAGTGCGTCGCGCACCGATTGCACGCGGCCCACTCCTTCGCCCATCAGGCTACGGCTCTCCTTCAGGGTGCTCACGGCGCCACCGCTCTCGTCCTGAATGGTGGCCGATCAACTCTTCGCGGGGAAAACCGCTGATCTCGACAAAGGCATCGTTCACCGAGGTGATGACGCCTTTCAGGTCGATCGTTGAGTAGATGAACAGATTGTCGGGTAACAGCGTCTCGACCGAAATCACGGGTTGATTGCTGCGCAATGTTTACTCCCTGCTTTTTATACATTCCGGCAATCGATTTTCTGGCGAACTAGTGATTTCGCCGTTCGGATCAGGCGCCCGGACAAAAGGAAACCACCACGAAGGCGGTTGATTTTTGGCTTTTTTCCCCGGTTGACCGTAGCAATTCCGGCTAATGCCCGCCGACGACCCGTTCCGGCCCCCGTCCGGCATACAAGCGCTCGACGAGACCCGCCCGATGCTGCAACACGGCGCGCTGGTTGATCGAACCCTTGTCGGTGATTTCGTGCCGGTCGGCCGAGGGCGGATCGATGAGCAGATACGCCCAGGCAATGCGCGAGGCCGAGCCGCCGGCCGTCACGTTAACCTTGCGCAACAGATCGGCCAGGAACGCATTGACGGCTGGGTGAGCGAAAATCCGCTCGGGAGCTGCGTCCGGCTCCAGGCCGACCAATCGGCAACAGTGTTCGAGGCGGGGAAAGATAAGGGCGCCGATGTCATCGCGATTGATCCCGGTCAGCACGACGTCCATGACATAGGGCGCGCCGGCGCTGATGATCTTGGCGCGCAGCGGCCCGACGCTGACGAAGGTACCCGAACTGAGCTTGAAATCCTCGGCAATGCGGCCGTCGAACATCAGGCCGACTTCCGGATGCGCCGGCTCGGCAAAGCGCAGCGCGTCGCCGGTCCGGTAATAGCCTTCCGCGTCGAACGCCTCGGCGGTCTGCTCCGGCGCCCGCCAGTAGCCGGGCATGACATGCGGCCCGCGGAAACGCGCCTCGAGCTTTTCGTCCACCGCCACCAGCTTCATTTCGCAGCCCGGCGTCGGCAAGCCGACATAGCCGGCCTGGATCCGCGGCCCGGTGGTGAAGGTGCACGACGGCGCCGTTTCGGTCATGCCCAGGCCGCTCATCACCCGGATCCGCTCGCCGCAATGGGCCAGGCTGATCCGGTCGAGCTTGTCCCAGGCCGCCTGCGACAAGCCGGCACCGGCAAAGAAGAACAGATTGACCTGGGAAAAGAATTTCTCGCGCAACTCGCTGTCGCTTTCCAGCGCATCACTGAGCAATTCCCAGCCCTTCGGCACGTTGAAAAACACGGTCGGCGCGATCTCGCGCAGATTGCGCACGGTTTCGGCAAAGCCTTTGGGCGTCGGCTTGCCGTCGTCGATATACAGGGTGCCGCCGTTGTAGAGGGCGATGCCGACATTGTGGCTGCCGCCGAAGGTATGGTTCCACGGCAACCAGTCGACCAGGACCGGCGGCTTTTCGCCGAAGCAGGGAAACGTCTGCAGCAGCATCTGCTGGTTGCTGCACAGCATGCGATTGGTCGTGGTCACGGCCTTCGGCAGTTTGGTCGACCCCGAGGTGAACAGGAATTTGGCAATGCTGTCGCCGTTCAGCGAACGATTGACCTGATCGACCGTCGTCGGCTGCGTTGCCAACAGACTGGCCAGCGAAGTCGTCGCCCGCCCGGCGATGGCGTCGCCGGCGGCGACCACTTCAACGTCGGCCGGCACGGTTTGTTCGATGGCCCGCGCGTAGGGCTGGCCGCGGGTGGCGAAAACCAGGCCCGGCGTGATCAGCTTGACGATGTGGTCGAGCTTGCCGAAATCGCCGGAAACCAGCGAATACGACGGCGACAGCGGGCTGTACGGAATGCCGGCGTAGAGCGCGCCGAAGGCCATTTGCAGATGTTCGAGATCGTTGCCGGACAGGATGAGCAAGGGTCGCTCGGCCGACAGGCCGCGGTCCCCCAGGGCCTGGCCGATCGCCTGCGCCCGTTGCAGCATTTCGCCGTAGGAAATGCGGATCCATTCGCCATTCGCCCCGCGTTGGGCGACCAGGGTCCGCGCCGGAAATTTCTCGGCCCCTTCGACCAGGCGGTCGGTCAGGCGCGCCGGAAAGGCGCCGAGCGCTGCGGTCGACCGCAGGTGCCAGGCGCCATTGGCCTCCTGCCGGACGTCGACCGGGTTATTGCCGATGCTGACGGCGCGGTAGCCCTCCAGCCTGTTTTGCGACATGGTGTCTCCTTGAAACGGTAATGCTGAAATTGCCCGGCCCGGCCCATCGCTGGCCGGGGCGGGCAAGCTGCTGCGGTCTGCGAATCGCCGGTGTATCGTTCAGACGTTGCGCTTGTAGGTCTGCAGGCCCGGCTTGATCGTCTTGTCGTCGAGGAACTGCTTGAGGCCTTGAGCGCGGCCCTTCTCCGGGTCGCGACCGTTCGACTGGTCGACCTTGGCATAGAGGTAGTCCTCGTTCTGTTCCCAGTTCAGTTCGCGGCAGCGCTTGAAACCGTGCTTGGCATAGCGCAGGACGGCCGGGTTCTTTTCGAGCAGCTTGGCGGCCAGGGCCTTGACCTCGTTACGCAACTCGGCGCGCGGCACGCTCTTGTTGACCAGGCCCATCTCGGCGGCCTGCTTGCCGGTCCAGGTTTCGCCGGTCATCACGTAATAGAGCGCCTCGCGGTGGCCCATGGTGTCGGCGACCGCCTTGCTGACCAGGTTGCCCGGCGGGATGCCCCAGTTGATCTCGGACAAGCCGAACACCGCTTCGTCGGCGGCGATCGCCAGGTCGCAGGCAACCAGCGGCGAGAAGGCGCCGCCGAAACACCAGCCGTTGACCATGGCGATGGTCGCCTTGTTGTAGAAGCGCAGCAGCTTCCATTGCCATTGCGAGCAGTCGCGGCGCATTTTTTCCTGAAAGACGTCGGACTTGCCGTCGGTTTCGCGGAAATACTCTTTCAAGTCCATGCCGGCCGACCAGGATTCGCCGGCCCCGGTCAGGACCAGCACCTGGACGTCGTCGTCGAGTTCGAGCGTTTCGAGCACGTCGATCATTTCGCGGTTGAGCTGCGGGCTCATCGCATTGCGCTTTTCCGGACGATTCAGGGTGACCCAGGCGATGCCTTCCTCGACCTCGACTTTCACGGTGTTCCAGCGGGTTTCGTAATTGGCCATTTTTGTTTCCTTTTCTTGGTTACTAGTTACAGATAAGTGGGGTGGGACTGCGATATCGATTTGGTTTGCGCCCGCTCTCGCCGTTTGGCTCAGCGCGTCATGGCACAAATGCGTGGCAGGCCCGGGATTGCTCCTGCAATGCCTCGACCTGCTCGGTAATGGCGGCGCACAGCGCCTGCTGAACCTCGAACTGCTCGACCGCCTTTTTGACGATCCCGGCGCGAACGACGGTTCCCGACCGGATTTCATCCATTGCCGCCAGTGCCTCCCGGATGTTGCTCAAGCCCCCGGTCGCGGAAAGCGCAGCCTGCTCGACGCCGCTGCCGGCTTGCTCGGCCGTATGCTGAAGATCCTGGGCGATACCGCCGATCTCCTGGCTCGATTGGTTGGCCCGCTCGGCGAGCTTGCGCACTTCGTCGGCTACGACCGCGAAGCCACGCCCCTGCTCGCCGGCCCGAGCCGCCTCAATGGCGGCGTTGAGGGCCAGCAGATTGGTCTGCGCGGCGATTTCCTGGATGCTGGTGACAATGCGCCCGATGCGTTGCGATTGCGCCGTCAACTCGGTGAATACCGCCGCGATGTCCTGGTTGTGTCGTTCGAGTTGCTCGATATCGATCGAGCTACTGCCGACCTTGTCGTAACAGAGATCGATTTTTCCTGCCGCGGCGCGGGCAATCGTTCCGGCGTGGCTCGTGTGCTCCAGGCTGAGCACCAGCGATTTTTGCCAATTCGCCAGATCGTTGCGAATCGGCGGCAAAGCGCTCTGCAACTGGCAGGAAATCTCCTCCAGACTAGCCGCCAGCCGAGCGTGAGTCACTTCCGGAACGGAAGGGGTGGACAACGCCTCACGCTGCCGCTGGTCTAGCGTCAGCGGCAAGGCGAACAGTCGCTGCAGCAGGCTGCCCGGGCGGGCGGCCGACCAGCGCGTCAGCGCCATGTCGAAGCGTTCTGCCTGGATGTCGCCGGCCAGCTTGTCGAGTTCGTCCCGGGCCAGACCGACCATATCGGGTTTGCCCCGGAGACGTTGCCAAAAGGTGTTCATGCGCCGGCCTCCAGGGCCTGCTGCAGCGTCGAACACAGCTGATCGAAAGCGATGGCTGCGGTTTTCACTCTGCCGGTCATGTTGATGAAGCCGTGGGCCAGGCCGGGGTAGTCGACGAGGCTGACGGCGACACCGTCGGCCATCAGACGCTCGGCGTAGGCAATGCCCTCGTCGTGCAAGGGGTCATAACCGGCAACCTGAACCAGGGCGGGGGGCAGTCCGGCAAGACTGCCGGCCTGCAATGGCGCGCCGCGAAAGTCGGGGGCGATGCCCGTCGGGCCGAAGTAGTGCTGATTGAAATAATCGATGCTGCGGCGGGTCAGAGTGTAGCCAGCACCGAATTTTTCATAAGAGGGGAACTGCCCCGGAGCGCCAGCGGTGACCGGATAAACCAGCGCCTGGAAGGCAATTTCCGGCCCCTGCCGGTCGCGGCTAAGCAGGGTCAGGACCGCTGCCAAATTGGCCCCGGCACTGTCGCCGACAACGGCGATACGGTTCGCTTCGCCGGCCAGTTCGACGGCATTGGCTGCCGCCCACAGCAGAGCCGCGTAACAGTCGTCCACCGCAGCCGGGAACGGCGCTTCCGGGGCCAGGCGATATTCGACGGCGATCACGGTGCAACCGGAGCGTTCGCAAAGATGGCTGCAGATCGAGTGATAGCACTCGAGGTCGCCGACAGCAAAGCCGCCGCCGTGCAGATAGAGGACGATACCCTTGACGGCTTGCGCCGGACGGTAGATGCACAACGGGAGCATGCCGTCGAGGCTGGCGATGTGCCGGGACTCGAACGGCACTGCCGCCGGGGGCCGGTCGCCGGCACCTGTCAGCGAGCGATAGAGGCCGCGGGCGGCGTTGGGCGGCAGGTCGCAGAGGTCCGGTGCGCCGCTGGCGCGCCCTTCTTCCAGGAAGCTGGCGAGTTCGAGATCAAGCATGGTTCACTCCTGTTGTTCGTTGGTGAGAGGTGTGGTCGACACGACGACCTTGCCCAGTTGTTGGTTCGATTCCAGATAGCGATGGGCGGCGACGATGTCGTCGAAAGCAAAGCGACGGGCAATGGTTGGCTGCAGGGCGCCGAGCCGCACTCCTTCGCGGATGAAGCTTTCCGCCTGCTGCCGCCGGCCGGTGTCGGCGATGATCTCGAAAACCAGATAGCCGCGCAGATTCAGACCCTTGCCGATGGCCTGGCGGAACGGAAAAGGCGTGGCCTCGCCGGCCCCGCTCAGATTGCCGTAGATAACCAGGTTGCCTTGCGGCGCCAGGGTGCCGGCCAGGGCATGAACGCCCGGCCCGGCCACCGGATCGAAAACCAGATTCGCCCCTTTGCCGTTCGTCGCCGTCATCACCGCCGCGATCAAGGCTTCATCGCCGGCCGGACTGAAGACATGGTGGGCACCGGCGACCAGCAGGGCGGCATGCTTTTCCGGAGAGCGGGTGATGGCGATCGGGCGGGCGCCGAGCAAATTGGCAATCTGTATGGCGGCCAGCCCGACGCTGCTCGATGGCGCGGTGATAAGCACATGGTCGTCCCGACCCAGATGGGCAATATCGACCAGCGCGCCGTAGGCGGTCAGATAGGCCATCCACAAGGCGGCGGCGCTTTCGGCCGAGAGTTCCGGCGGGCGCCGGAGAACGGCGTTGGCCGGAACATTGGCGAATTCGGCATAGACGCCGTAACGCGTCATCGAAAAGGCGGGGATCACGCAGACGGCATCGCCTGGCAGAAAGCCGGCAACGCCGGGGCCAAGGGCCTCGACGTTGCCGGACGCCTCGTAACCGAGACGCGACGGGAACTCGGCCGACTCCAGGTACTGACCGGCACGAAAAGCGGCTTCGGCACGATTCAGGCCGATGGCCTCGATGCGCACCTGGATCTCGCCCGGTCCCGGGGTCGGTAGCGGCTCATCTTCGATGCGCAGCACTTCCGGGCCGCCATAGGCGTGAAATCGGACGACGCGGCTCATCTCAGGCTGCGCTCTTTTCCAGCCCGGCGACCATGAGCGCGTTCGGCTCGTCGGCACTGGCCACCGAGGCCGGACGCAACAGGAAATGAGCCAGGGCCGGCAACAGCAACAGCGCGCCGAGCATGTTCCAGATGAACATGAAGGCGAGCAGGATGCCCATGTCGGCCTGGAACTTGATCGGTGAGAAGGCCCAGGTGGCGACGCCGATGGCCAGCGTGAAGCCGGTCAGCATGACGACCTTGCCGGTAAACAGCAGGGCCTGGTAATAGGCCTCCGACAGGCTGTCGCCCTGGCGCATGCGGGCGAGCATGATGGACAGCACGTAGAGCGCGTAATCGACGCCGATGCCGACGCCGAGCGCGATGACCGGCAGGGTGGCGACCTTGATGCCCATGCCGAAGGCAACCATCAGCGCCTCGCAGAGAATCGAGGTGAGGACCAGCGGCAGCACAGCGCAGACCACGGCCCGCCAGGAGCGGAAGGTGATCCAGCAGAGCAGCGTCACGGCACCGTAGACCCAGAACATCATGTCGTGGGTGGCCTGCTTGACGACGATATTGGTCGCCGCCTCGATGCCGGCGCTGCCGGCGGCCAGCAGGAAGCGGGCATCCGGGTTGTCGTGGGCGGCGATATAGGCTTCGACGGCGCCCACCACGCGGTTCAGGGTTTCCGCCTTGTGGTCCTGCAAGTAAACGTAGAGGGTGAGCAGGCTGCAGGTCTGGTTGAACAGCTCGCGCGGGGCGCGGGTCTGGACGCCGCCCAGCACGTCGTTGTTGGGCACCAGGTCGAGCCACTTGAAATTGCCCTCGTTGTAGCCGGCGGTGGCGATCCGCGACAGGTTGGCCATCGAATTGGTGGCCTCGACGCCGGGTAGCTGTTCGAGTTGCCAGCCCAGGTCGTCGACCAGCGACAGGTTCTGGTAGCGGGTGCATTGGTCTTCGGCGGTCTTGACCATGACGACCAGGATGTCGCCGCTCGCCGCGTAGTTCTGCACCATGAAGGCGTTGTCGCGGTTGTAGCGCGAGTCGGCGCGCAGTTCCGGGGCGCCCGGGTCGAGGTCGCCGACTTGCAGGTGGGTGCTGACGGTATAGCCGATGATGGCCATGGCGATGCCGAGCAGCACCGAGAACAGCGCCCAGCGCCGTTGGGTGAACAGGTCGAGGAATTCCCACAGCCAGTGCTTGGCACCGGCTTCGTCGAGTTGTTCGGACTTCAGGCTGCGGGCGGCGGCGCGCGGGCTGACGCCAGTGTAGGAGAGCAGGATCGGCAGCAGGATCAGGTTGGTGAAGATCAGTACGGCGACGCCGATCGAGGCGATCACGGCGAGATCCTGGATGACCTTGATCTCGATCAGCATGAGTACGCCGAAGCCGACGGCGTCGCAAAGCAGCGCGGTCATGCCGGCCAGGAACAGGCGGCGGAAGGTGTAGCGGGCGGCGACGACGCGATGCGTGCCGCGCCCGACGTCCTGCATGATGCCGTTCATCTTCTGGGCGCCGTGGCTCATGCCGATGGCGAAGACCAGGAAGGGGACGAGGATCGAATAGGGGTCGAGCTCGAAACCGAGCAGCGTGATCACCCCGAATTGCCAGACCACGGCGACCAGCGAGCAGGCGACAACGAGCGCCGTCGAGCGGACGCAGCGCGTGTACCAGAAGAGCATGGCGGTGGCGATGACGATGGCCGCGGCGAAGAAGACCAGGACCTGGCCCAGGCCCTCGATCAGGTCGCCGATGACCTTGGCGAAGCCGGTGACATGGATCTGGATCTTGCCCTGCTGGTACTTGGCGCGGATCTGCTCGATCCTGGCCGACAGTTCCTGATAGTCGAGCGCTTGGCCGGTCTGCGGATTGCGGTCGAGCAGCGGCACGAAGATGACGCTCGATTTCAGATTGGCGGCGACCAGTTGGCCGATCTCGCCGGAGCGTTCGACGTTCTGGCGCACCTGGTCGAGACTGCGCGGCGAGCCGTCGTAATCGTCGGGGACCACGGTGCCGCCCTCCAGACCTTCCTCAGTGACCACCGCCCAGCGCGTGGCGGTGGTCCACAGCGATTTCATGAACGGGCGGTCGACGCCGGGCAGCAGATAGATTTCGTCGTTCATCTTCTGCAGGGTGGCCATGTACTCCCGGTCGAAGATGGTGCCTTCCGTCGTTTCCACGGCGATACGCATGGAATTGCCGAGGGCGGCCAGGTCAGCCCGGTTTTCGAGGTAGTTGACGATGTACGGATGGGTCGCCGGAATCATCTTCTCGAAGCTGGCATTGAGATTGATGCGTGTCGCCTGCCAGCCGAGCAGCAACGTGCCGAGCAGGCAGAACAGGACGACCCAGAAGCGGTTGTTGAACAACACGCGCTCGGCCAGATTGCCCGATTTCGCGTCGAAGTCTTCCAGCCGTTCAATGACCGGCTGATGATCGTTGGGATGAGGGGTATGCACGGTGCTTCTCCGTCGTTGGTTTTAGTTATTGGCGGTGGCGAGCGGCGCCGTAACGACACCGCGCAGGCTGGTCACGACCACGCCCCGGTCGCTGCCTTCGATGACGGCGGTCAACGGGATGCTCGAGCGCATCGCCAGCGGGGCGAACTTCATCGGCGCCTGTTCGATCAGCACTTGCCCGGACTGACTGGACAGCACCAGGCGCCCATCGCTCAGTTGGGCGGCGCCGGAAATCGCCGCCGTGGTATTCGTCTGTAGTTGCTGCCAGCCCTCGCCGCTGGCCGGCAACAGGAAGGCATTGCCGCGCAGGCCGTAGAGCAGCAGGCCCTTGGCGGTGGCCAGAGCGCCGAACCAGGTGCCGACGTAGGGCGAGCTTTGGGCCGAAAAATGCTGCCCGCCGTCGGTCGACCGCAGGATCAGGCCCTGTTCGCCGACCAGGTAGAGATCGTTGCCGCTGCGGGCGAGGCCGTAGAGGTGAAGGGCTTTCGGATTGTCGACGTGGGCCGACCAGTCTTGCCAAGTCTTGCCGCCGTCGGTCGTGCGGAAAATCAGGTTGTAGGCACCGACGATGAAGCCGAGTCCCGATCGATCGATATGCAGATCGAAGAAAGGCTTGTCCGGACCATCGGTCACCAGGTAGGTGGCCTGACGGAGCGCCTTCTCGTCACCTCCGGCCAAGGCTGTTTCATAGGCCAGTTGTGCGGCCTGGATACCGTCCAGTTGCTTGCGCCAGGTAACGCCGCCATCTTCGGTATGGAGCACGATACCCATGTGGCCGACCGCCCAGCCGCGCTTGGCGTCGACAAAACGCAAGGCGGTCAGCGTGACGCTGGTCGGGGTCACCGCTTGCGTCCACTGCTTGCCGTTGTCGGTCGAGTAAAGAACGATGCCGCGTTCGCCTGCCGCAATCAGTCGCTCACCCGCCCGGACAATCGTCAGCATGGCGCTGTGGCTCGCCTTGCCGGAAATCAGGGAGGGATAGTCGAGCGCGAAGGGGGCGTGTGGCGGCGGAGCGCTTTGCGCCAAAGCGGCAGAAGACAAGGCGGCCAGGCACAGATAAATGATCGTTTTTTTCATGATTTGCCAAAAAAGTCCGGGAGCGCGGCAAGGCAACTCCCGGCAAACGCAGAGAGAGATCGATGCAAAACAAGGCTGGGTGGCGGCAGGCCTTTTCAGGCCTGCCCCAACCGTTATTGCTTAGCGGGCGCCAAGGTTGGCGAGTTCTTCGGGCGTGAAGAACTTTTCCCTCAGTTTCGGCGCCGGTGCGATTTGCTTGTTGGTGCCATTCGATGCGGCATTCAGATAGTAGCCACCGGTCTGCAGGTTGTAGGTCCCCCAGAAGACGTTGCCGAAGAGCGCCGGCACATCGGGAGCCAACAGGGTGAGCGTGTAGTTGGTCCGCCACAGTTGGCCTTGCGCGTCCCAACCGTCGATGAGGATGATTTGCCAGCTATCCTCATCCAGGTAGTACTTGCGCTTGGCTACGACATGGCGCTTGCCGGGTGCCAGACTGGCCTCAACTTCCCATACCCGATGCAGTTCCCAGCGGACCAGTTCCGGATTCAGGAAATCCTTGCCCATCAGATCTTCCGCCTTGGCGGCGGCAGCCTTGTTGTTGTTGTAGGGGATCAGGATTTCCTTCTTGCCGACCAGTTTGTACTCATGGCGGTCCCATGGTCCGAACAGCATGAAGGCTTCGTCGAAGAAGCCCATGCCGGAAGTCACCGAGTCCGGCGTGTCGTACGAAACAGAGGGGGCGCGGCGAACGCGACGTTGGCCGACGAGGTATTGCCAGATGCCGCGACTCATGCCTTCGGCACTGGACTCATGGACCAGGATGGCTTCGCCGGCCTTCGAGGACGGAGCGCTTTGCACGAAACGGCCGTACAGGTACACGCCCTTGTAGGTTTCCAGGCTGCCGTTCTTGTCGTAGTACGGGGCGAGCTTGTTTTCGTCGCCTTCGCTGACCACCGAAAGCTTGCCGTCGCGGGTAACCATCCAGGCATTGATCGGGTGATTGATGGCGTCCCCCTGCCAGGCCAGGATATGGTTCCATATCGCCTCGTTGCCGCTCTTCGGAATCGGGAAAGGAACGCCGCCGTAGGCCCCTTCCACCGTATGACCGTTACCGGAAAGCTTGGCCCGGGTGGCGTTCTGCAGGGTATTGTCGTACACCCACTGCGGCGCTGCGGCGGAGCGATGGGTCGGGTAGACGTTGACCTTGAAGTCGGGATACTTGGCGAGCAGGCCCTTGACGCCATCGGTCAACTTGTCGGCGTATTTGTTCATATTTTTGGCGTCGACCGTGTAGATCGGCTTTTCGCCGGCAAAGAAATCAGGACGTGTGGCGCCCGACCTGTAGCCGGCCGGTGCCTTGGTATTGCCGCCGGTCCAGGCCGGGATCGAGCCGTCCTTGTTGCCGGCCTTTTCGGCGCCCATCGGGGTCAGCGTGGTTTTGAGCCTGGCTGCCTCGTCGGCACTGACTGCCGCGAAACCCTGCCCGGAGATGGCCGCGCCGATCAGCGCGGCAAGAATAGTGATGCGCAATTTCATTTGGGTATCCTCTGTTGTTAGAAGCTGCGTGAGACGTTGAAGGTCACGTAGTTGCGGTCCCACAGTGTCTGGTCGAAGCTGCCACCGCCGATGCTGTTGCCATGCTTGCCAATGAAACGGTGGTAGTTCAGGCCGCCCTTCCAGGTGTTCTGGTAATTGAAGTTGATGCCGACATCGAGCGAGCCGCCGTTTTCAACCCAGCCGACAAAGACGCGCGAGCGGTTGAAGTCGTGGCTGTAAACAATTGGGACCGACAAATCGATGCCGTCGAAGACCTGAAAGAAATCGGCGGTAAAAGCCGCCGTCAGGCGTGAGGCACTTTTCGAGGTGGTGCTGTCGATGGCAGTGGGGTTCTTGTCGATTTCCAGAACCGTATGCCAGTCGTACTGGATGGCCAGCGAACCGCCGTCTTTCAGCAGGAAATTCGGCTGGATGAGGTGGATGTCGGCGACCGTGACATGGGCCGTTTTGCCGACGGCGTAGGCCGGGTTGTCCTTGTTGTCGAAGTTGTTCCATTGCGCCGGAATTGTCTGAACGACGGCCAAGCCGCCAGTGATCGGCATGTTGTTGCGCATCGATGCTTCGATGGAGACATTGTCGCCACCCAGAACAGTGCTGGCCGAGGCGCCGTAGACCTGGATGTCTTCCTGATAGACCAGACGGTAATTGCCGCGTACCGGGTCAAAATAGGCAGCCGATGGGGTCTTGTCATGGAAATTCGCAGCATAAAGACCGAATTCGGTATCCAGGGCATCAGACTGGTAGCGCAGTTGCAGACCGCCCTGACCGCCATCGCGCGCCTTTAGGTCGGCTCCCCGGGCGAACAGACCACCTCCCGGCGTGCTCAGAAAAGACTCCGCACCATCGGTCATGAAGTCATTGGGCGACAGGAAGCTGCCAGCCGCGAAGAACGGCGATTTGTGCCACTTGAACTGGTAATAGCCGCCAACCGAGAGCTTGTTGGTCAGTTGCAGCGAACCGGAAACCTGCTCGGTCGGCAGGATGAATTCCTTGACCTGGGCGCCCGGCACGGTGGCCGCCTTGGTGATGTCGACGGCGCCCTGGGCTGCGGCAACGCCGTTGTTGCCGGACATCAGGGTTTCGCCGTAAACCACGGCGTGACGACCCAGCGTGATGCGACCCGACATGTCGCCCAGATCGCCCTTGGCGAAAACGAAGGCATCCATCAAACGACCGTTGACGCCGACAGCATCCTGGGTGCCGTTGGTGAACCGGTTCGAGCCGGTGCTGATGTTGTGCGTGATGCCCGAGGTGTTGTCGTTGGCCCCCATGTAGATGTCGTCATACCAGGCGGCGCCGCTGATGCGGGCACCGAAATTGCCCTTGGTGATGTCGAACTCGCTGGTCAGGTCGAGGCGCTGGGAGGTAAAGCCCCGCTTGAAATTGCGGTTGCCGTCGCCGGATGGGCTGGCGACTTGAGCGGACAGTTGGGCGTTATCCGGATTACGCACGCGATACATGGTGCTGTACTTGATGGTGTTGTCCCAACGCATCTTGACGTCGGACTCCCCCATGTCGAATTGAAAAGCATGGGCCGCGGGAATGGCGAATGTCGCGGCCAGTGCCAAGGCGATACGAATTGCTTGCTTTGTCAGCATTGATTCCTCCAGTAGTGTTATTTGTTTCTGTTGTAGTGAAAAAACTATCCGATTCGAACGATCGGTTTGATGGTCTTGCCGGTTTCACTGTCGTGAATCGCAGCATTGATTTCGTTGAACGGGTAGAAGCGCACCATGCGGTCGAAAGGAAAGTCGCCCCGGCGATACATCTCGATCAGTTGCGGGATGAATTCGTCCGGATTGGCCGAGCCTTCGACGATGCCGACCAGGCGCCGCCCCCCGCTCATGAAATGCACTTCGTCCAGGCTCAGTTCGGTGCCCATCGGCGAGGCGCCGAGGATGCCGCAGCTACCGCGCGGTGCCAGGCTCAGCACGGCATTGCGCATGACGGCAGGGATACCGGTGGTATCGACGGCGTAGTCGATGCCATAACCGGTCAGGGTGAGCAGGCCGGCAACGATGTCGTCGCGCAGCGGGTTGAAGGTGTGCGTTGCACCAACGGTTTTGGCGAAGGCCAGGCGATCATCATTGGTGTCGATGGCAACGAGTTGTGCGGCGCCTTTGGCCTTGGCGGCCATGAGCGCCGACAGGCCGACCGAACCGGCGCCGAAGACGGCGAAGGACTTGCCCGCCTTCAGTTGCAGGGCATTGATGACCGCCCCGGCGCCGGTCTGGATGCCGCAGGCGAGCGGCCCGAGCAGCGCCAGGTCGACATCCTTGGGCACCTTGACGACATTCTGCTGGTGGCAGATGGCGTGGCTGGCAAACGACGATTGGCCGAAGAAATTGCCGTGGACAACTTCGCCGTCGCGCGACAGCGCGCTGCTGCCGTCAGCCCGGGTGCCGAAGAAATTGCGCGGGAAGAACTCGTGACAATAAGCCGGCTCGTGTTCATCGCAACTCGGGCAATGGCCGCAGGAGTTGAAGGTCATTACGACGTGGTCGCCGGGCGCGACCTTGGTGACGCCGGCGCCGACCTTCTCGACGACACCGGAACCTTCGTGACCGAGGACGACCGGCATCGGCGTTGGCAGATGGCCGTCACGGACCACCATGTCGGTGTGGCAGACGCCGGTGGCGACGACGCGGACCAGCACCTCGCCGGCCCGCGGTTCTTCGATGTCCAGTGTCTCCAGGGAGAAGGCGGTGCCCTTTTCGCGGGCGACGGCGGCGGTAATTTGCATGTGCGCGCTCCCCGATTTCAGAATGGGTAAGGATGGGCAGCGGACTGGACGGTGACCCAACGCAACTGCGAGAAGTTTTCCCAGTTGGTCGGGCCGCCGACATTGCCGCCGTTGCCCGAGCAGCCACGACCGCCGAAGGGGTTGCAGCACTCGTCGTTTACCGTCTGGTCGTTGATGTGCAGCATGCCGGAGTCGATCCGCTCGCCGAGGCGCATGGCGCGGCCGACATCGGCCGTGATGATGCCGGCCGAAAGGCCGTACTCGGTGTCGTTGGCGATGGCGATGGCTTCGTCGTCGGTCTTGAAGGTGACGATGCTGGCGCAGGGGCCGAACACTTCCTCGTGGTAGGCGCGCATGCCGGGCTTGACGTTGGAGAGCACGGTCGGCTTGTAGAACAGGCGGTCGTAGGTGCCGCCGGCTTCGAGCCTGGCGCCGGCCGCGACGCTCTCCTGGATGATGGCGTGGGCGCGGTCGCGCTGGCGTTCGCTGATCAGCGGGCCGAGGGCGACCTGTTCGGTGGCCGGATTGCCGACTGGCAGGTGCGTCGCCTTGGCGACCAGGCGGCGGGTGAATTCGGCGGCGATGCTTTCCTGGACCAGGATGCGACCGGAGGCCATGCAGATCTGGCCCTGGTGCAGGAAAGCGCCCCAGGCGGCGTTGCTGGCCGCGACGTCGAGGTCGGCGTCGTCGAGAATGAGCAGCGGGCTCTTGCCGCCGAGTTCAACGGTGACTTTCTTGAGGTGACGGCCGGCCGCCTCGGCGACCAGGCGGCCTACTGCGGTCGACCCGGTAAAAGCGATCATTTTCACCAGCGGCGAGTCGCACAGCACCGAACCCGGCTCGGCACCGCCCGGCAGCACGTGCAACACGCCTTCCGGCAGGCCGGCGGCCTGCAGCACGGCGGCGATCATCAGGCCGCCGGTCACCGGCGTCTGCGGGTCGGGCTTGAGCAGCACGGCATTGCCGGCCGCCAAAGCCGGCCCGACGGCGCGCATCGACAAGACCAGCGGCACGTTGAACGGCGAGATGACGCCGACCACGCCGTGCGGCACTCGCTTGGCGTAGCTCAGCCGGCCGGCCTGGCTGGGCAGGACGATGCCCTGGTTCTCGTGCTGCATGGCGGCGGCCATACTAAATAGCTCGATGGCTTCGTTGATTTCAAGCTGGCCCTTGGGGACGATGCCCCCGGTTTCACGGACGACCCACATGACCAGTTCGTCGAAATGCGCCTGGAGAATATTGGCCGCCCGGCGGAAAATCGCCGCCCGCTCGCGCGGCGCCACCGCCGCCCAGGCCCGCTGCGCGACGACGGCGGTCTGGATGGCTTGTTCGGCATCGGCAGCATTGGCCTGGCCGATTTCGGCCAGCACTTCGCCGGTGGCCGGTTCGCGCACGGTCAAGCTACCGCCCCGGGCAGCCAGCCATTGGCCGGCGAAGAGATTGCCTTTCCACAAGGAAGGGTTAAGCAGTGTTTTGCTGGTACTGGGCATGGCTGGTTCCTTGGTGTGTTGAATATGGTTAAACTTGTTCTCCTATTCGCAATCGCTGTGCCAGCACTCCGCCAAACCCGCTTTGCTGCAGGCGCGGCATCGCTAAGTGACTAATAAATAAAACTCCGCGCAATGATTTCTAGCGAAACGTTGTGCGTCGCAACAAAACGTCGAGCACCACAGGATTTGCGATTTTTTAAACTTTTCCCGGGCATATGCAGATGGAAAGTTATGTTTTTATGAATTTTTGGCGTGGCTGCTACCGTGGCTAAGCGGATATCCCTGGCCGAAGTTTCGCGTTCAACCGGCGGCATGCTGCTCACCAAAGTGGAGGATTCCGCTGGCGAATCGACGCCGAGCCTGCGCGATCTCACCGAATGCCTGTTTTTCTCGCCGGGCGACGGCCGTATCTGGCTGAACGACCAGCGCATGCTGTTGATGCGCAACAGCACGCTCGGCGTGTTGCGCAAGGAGCTGATCTCGACACTCGGCATCGAGCGCGCCCGCGGTTTGCTGACCCGTGCCGGCTATGCCTCGGGTGTGCGCGATGCCGAACTGGTCCGCGATCAATGGCCGGACGCCGAACCAATAGCGCAGTTCCTGGCCGGCACGCGACTGCATGCGCTGGAAGGCATGGTCAAGGTCGAGCCGGTGCAACTCGAATTCGACGCAACAAAGGGCAGCTATGCCGGCGAGTTCATCTGGCACAACTCGAGCGAAGTCGAGGAACATGTCGCCGCCTACGGTGTCGGTAGCGAGCCCGCCTGCTGGAACCTGACCGGCTATGCCATCGGCTATGTCAGTACGCTACTCGGCAAACTGATCGTCTTTCGCGAAGTCGAGTGCCGGGCCACCGGTTGCCGTTCCTGTCGGGTGATCGGCAAGCCGGCCGAGGAGTGGCCGGACGTCGAAGAAGACCTGCGCTATCTCAATGCCGAGAGCTTCGTCAGCAGCGATGCTTTTGGCGACTCAAGGCTGCGAATCGAAGCCGCGACGCTGCCGGAAGAAAACAGCAGCGGGCAGAGCTTGGGCAAAAACCATATGGTCGGCGTCTCGGCCGCCTTCAATGGTGCCTGCCATATGCTGAAACGTGTCGCACCGACCCAGGCGACGGTACTGTTCACCGGCGAGTCCGGCGTCGGCAAGGAACTGTTCGCGGCGATGCTGCACGACATCAGTTCGCGCAAGGAGCATCCGTTCATCTCGGTCAACTGCGCGGCGATCCCGGAAACGCTGGTCGAGTCCGAGTTGTTCGGCGTCGAGCGCGGGGCGTTTACCGGCGCCATGGTGTCGCGCCCCGGGCGCTTCGAGCGGGCCGACGGCGGCACGCTGTTTCTCGACGAAATCGGCACGCTGAGCATGGTGTCCCAGGGCAAGCTGCTGCGCGCCCTGCAGGAGGGCGTGATCGAAAGGGTCGGCGGAGTCAAGGAAGTGAAGGTCGATGTTCGTCTGGTCGCCGCGACCAATGTCGATCTGGAAGAGGAATGCCGCCAGGGGCGATTCCGCGAAGATCTCTTCTTCCGCCTGAACGTCTATCCGATCCACCTGCCGCCGCTACGCGAGCGGCGCGACGACATCCCCCTGCTCCTTGGCTATTTCCTGCGCCGCTACTGTCAGCGGCATGGCCGGCAGCTCAGCGGCTTTACGCCGCGCGCCGTGCGGGTGCTGCTCAACTACGGCTACCCCGGCAACATTCGCGAATTGCAGAATCTGGTCGAACGCGGGGTCATCGCCGCCGAGGACGGGGGACTGATCGACCTTCCCCATATCTTCCGCAGCGAACGAATCGGCCTGGATACCTTGTACTCGGTCGGCGAGCGCGGCGAATTGTCGGCCGGCGACGAGGGCGATTTACCGACGAACGGGCCGATGCCGACCAAGGAAGCGTTCTCCTTTCTTCAGTTCTTGCTGTCGGAGAAAGACAGCAAAGGGCAGGCGCTTTCGCTCGAAGGACTGGAACTGCGCGTAGTCGAGGAAGCGGTCGCCCATACCGGCGGCAACCTGGCCGCTGCCGCCCGGCTGCTTGGCTTGTCGCGGGCCCAACTAGCCTACCGCCTGCAGAAGGATTCCTGAGAAAGCGGCTGGCCGGCCCCTATGCCATTCATGAATAGCTGATAGTGAACTTATGCCATTTCCAGATCGCTCCTTTGTGTCCAAATGTGGTGCTTGCTTGACCGCAAGCCTCTGCATAGACAAAACAGGAGACAAGCATGAAATTCACCCAAATCGCATGTGGCATGGCGCTGGCGGCGCTGCTGCCGGGCTTTGCGCAGGCGCAGGAAGTAATCCTGAAAGTGGCGCACCCGGTGCCGCCGACGGCGCCGGGCCATGTCAAGATGATCGTTCCGTGGTGCGAAAAAATCGAAGCCGAATCGCACGGCAGAATGAAATGCCAGATTTATCCCGCCATGCAACTGGGCGGCACGCCACCCCAATTGCTGACCCAGGTCCGCGATGGCGTGGCCGACATCGTGTGGTCCTTGCCCGGCTACACGCCGGGGCGCTTCCCGGTATCCGAAGTGTTCGAGTTACCGTTCATGACCAGGACGCGGGATGGATCGTCCCGCGCCTTGTGGGATTTCGCGGAAAAAAATGCGGCGAAGGAGTTTGCCGGTGTCAGGCCGGTCGCGCTATGGGTTTCCGGACCCTATGCCCTGCATTCGCGGGACAAGGAAGTCCACACGCTTGACGACATGAAAGGCCTGAAGATCCGCACCCCGTCGCGACTGGGGACGAAATTGCTCGAAGCGCTGGGAGCCACGCCGGTCGGCATGCCGGTGCCGCAAATTCCGGAAAGTCTGTCGAAGGGCGTCATCGAAGGCGCCCTGCTGCCGTGGGAAGTGGTCCCCGCCTTCAAGGTCCAGGAACTGACCAAAAATTCCACCGAGTTTTCCGGCGACCACGCGATGACCGCCACGACGATGATGTTCATCATGAATGCCAGGAAGTACAACAGCCTTCCCGCCGACCTCAAGGCGATCATCGACCGCAACAGCGGCCGGGAGGCCTCAGCCTGGTTCACGCTGCAGATGCAGCTGGGCGACGATGCGGGCCTCAAGGCCACGGTCAAGAATGGCAACAAGATCTTCGCGATCCCGAGTGGCGAGATGGCCAGGTGGCAGGCGGCGGCAAAACCGGTGACCGAGGAGTGGATCAAGGAAGTCTCGGCCAAGGGTCTGGACGGCAAGCAGTTGCACGACGAAGCCGTCGCGCTGATCGACAAATATTCACCGCACTGAACTGAGCGGGGCGCCTCGTCGCCCCGCTCCGGCCATCCTCGCTCCGGGGTTCTACAAGCCGGGCGCGCCTGGCCCGGCGCCGATCAGCTCGTGGCCAGCCTGGTTTTCAAGGGCGCTAGCGCCGGGGCCAAGCTCTGGTCGAACAGCGAGGCAGCAACGCTGGACATGTGGCAGTTGCCACCGCCCCCATCGATGATGTTCATGCCGTGCACCAAGCAGCGGAAGCGTTCGGTGCGGGCCAGCAAGTCGGCCAAGTCGGGCGGGGCGATTCGACAGTAACGATCAGTTCGCCCGAGCGGCAGGCCGCCTCGAACGGGCTGCCTTCGGCTTCCGGCGTCGTGCGCGGGCCGGGCGGCGGCTGAAAGGCCGGATCCTTGCGGCCATGCACGACCTCGATCCAAATCGATTTTCCGCTTTTTTTCCGGTCGACCGCAGGCAGCAGCGGTGTCGGATGCGCCAGATAGTCGGGTGCGATGCGCGTGTTTTTCGATGGGCCTCAGTACGGCCCCCAGGCGTAGCGTGCCGAGCTCTCGGGCGAGCGGTTTGCAGACGGCCGGGGCGAAGCGGGAAAACAGACCGTAAAAGCGGCGCAGCCCCCGGGCATGACGAACGGACGACAGGCGGTTCGGCGCGGCTTACAAATCGAGCACCAGACGCGGCGACTTGGCGCGCGAACAGCAGGGCAGGAACTGGTCGCCGGCGGCCTGTTCTTCCGGCATCAGGTAGAGGTCGCGATGGTCGATCTCGCCGCACAGCACCTTGGTCAGGCAGGTGCCGCAAACGCCCTGATCGCAGGCCATCGGTACGTCGACGCCAGCCGCCAGCAGGGCCTTGAGAGCGGTCTGCCCGGGCGCTACCGGCACCACCTGGCCGCTGCTGGCGATTTCCAGCTCGAAGGCGCTATCGCCTTCGCCGGCGGTCGGCGCCCCACCGAAGAATTCCCAGTGCAGGCAGCTTTCGGCCCAGCCCTGTTGGCGGGCGCTGGCCAGGACTGCATCGATGAAGCGCTGCGGGCCGCAGACGTAAAGATGGCGCCCGGCCACCGGGGTGGCTAGAACACTATCGAGATCGAGACGCCGTGCCGGGTTTTTCTGGCTCAGGTAAAAGTGCACTTTTCGCGCATAGGGTGCGTTGGCCAGCCGTTCGGCGAACGCCATGCGCTCGCTGGTGCTTGTCGTGTAGTGCAACTCGAAGCTTGCCCGTTGGCGCTCGAGTTGCTCAGCCATGGCGAGCAGAGGGGTGATGCCGATGCCGCCGGCCAGCAGCAGGCTGCTTTCAGCGTTGGGCTCCAGTTCGAAATGATTGCGCGGCAGGCTGATGTTCAGCTCGTCGCCGACCTGCAATTGTTCATGCACCGCCCGCGAGCCACCCCGCGACTGGGGATCCTTGAGGATGCCGAGGACGTAGCGATGCGTTTCGGCGGGGTCATTGCACAGCGAGTAGGCGCGGCGCAGTTCGCCCGGCAGATGCAACTCGACATGGGCGCCGGCGGTGAAGGCCGGCAGCGGTCCGGCTTCTGCCCGGACCAGTTCCAGCCGGCAGATGTCGGCGGCTTCGACGGTCTTTTCGGCGACGATGACGCGCAAGGTTTCGGCATTCATGGGGCGCCTCCTCAGGCCGCCTGGGCGAGGCCGGCTTCGGCCGCCAGCCGGGCTTCGATGATCTTGCGCGCCTGGACGCCGCCGCCGTCGATATTGAGCATGAGCAGCTTGCGGTCCGGCCAGGCCAGCAGATTGCGCTGCTGCAGTTCGAGCATCTGCTGGTCCTCGGCGAAAACCTTGCCCTGCCCTTCGCGGATACGGTCGGTGACCTCCTGATCGTCGACGCGGAACTTGCGCGCCATGCCCCAGAAATAATGAATCGAGGTATCGGTTTCCGGGGTGATGAAATCGACCACCCAACTGGCCGCCTTGAATTCGTCCGGGGCTTCATGGCCACCCTTGCCGGCCAGCGCGACGCCGACCTCGATCATGATGTGGCTGGGCGGATTGAAATGGCAGATCTGCCAGCGGTCGACCAACTGGTCGTCGGGCAGGCCCTTCATCCGCAGATTGGCCTTCCAGAACGGCGGCGCTTCGACGCCGTCCATGAAACGGCTGGTCATTACATGCTCGCCGTCGACCTTGGTGGTGCACGGCGTTTCGTCGATCTCGGCCTGGCCGATACTCGTCGCATGGACGTAGGTTTCGTGGGTCAGGTCCATCAGGTTGTCGATCATCAGCCGGTAATCGCAGCCAATGTTGTAGAGGCCGCCGCCATAGGCGAACTCGGGATTGCCCTGCCATTCGAAATGCGGCAGCTTGGCGACATCGGCCAGCGCAGCATCGCCCGGCCAGACCCAGATGAAACCGTGACGCTCGACCACCGGGAAGTTGCGGATCGCCGGAAAGCCGCGCACACGCTGGCCGGGCATCGCCACCGTGTGGCCCTTGCAGCCCATTTCCAGGCCGTGATAGCCGCAAACCAGCCGGCCTTCCTTGACGAAACCGAGCGACAGCGGGGCGCCGCGATGCGGACAGAAATCTTCAAGGGCGGCAATCTCGCCCGCCTCGTCGCGGAAGAAAACCATCAGCTCATTGCAGATGCGCCGGCCGAATGGCTTGTCCTTGACCTCGTCGGAAGTGCAGGCGACATACCAGGTATTTTTTGGGAACATAATGTGACTCCTCTCTGTTGGATCCAAATCAATTGGATCCAATCGTATCTATAATTGTGCAACTTATCAACCAATATTGAATTTATGGATCCAATCCTCTCTGCCGATAACAGCAGCATCGTCGCCGCCCTGCGCAAGCGCATCATCGACGGCCACTACGCGCCGGGCGAGCGGCTGGCCGAAATCCCCGTCGCCGAAGCCCTTGGCGTCTCGCGCACGCCGGTCCGCCTGGCTTTTCGCACGCTGGAACAGGAAGGCCTGCTGCAGCGGGTCGGCAAGCGCGCCCTGGCCGTGCGCATCTTCTCGCCGGCCGACGTGCAGTGCGCCATCGAAGTCAGGGGGGTGCTGGAAGGTCTGGCCGCCCGCCTGCTGGCCGAGCGCGGATTGGATCCCAAAACGCGGGACACCTTGCTCGAATGCCTGCGCGAAGGCGAAGCCATCGTCGGCGCCGCGCAATTGAGCGAAGACAGTATCGGCGCCTGGAGCGAGGTCAACGCCCGCTTCCATGCCGCCATCGTCGACGCCGACGAGCGCCGGGTCATCGCCGACGCCATCGCCCGCAACAATCACCTGCCGTTCGCCTCGGCCGATTCGATCATCATCGACCGGGGCGAACTCGACAAAGCTCAGCAGCGCCTGCGCATCGCGCAACTGCACCATCGCCTGGTCTTCGACGCGCTGGACAAAGGCGAAGCCGCCCGCGTCGAAATGCTCATGCGCGAACACGCCCAGATCGGCCTGCGCTACGACAATCTGCTCATTCCGGAAGGTTAACGATGAACATCGACGAGCTGATCGCCATCGATACCCACGCCCATGCGGAAGTCTCCAGCCGCCAGGCGCACGATACTTTCGGCGAGAAGTTCGACCGGGCGGCCACGGTGAGCGCTCTGTCGCCATTGGCACCATCGACATGGCGATATGGGACGCCGTGGCCAAGATCGAAGGCAAGCCCCTGTTCCAACTGTTGGCGGATCGCTACGGCGACGGCTCGGTGAATCGCAGGATTTTTGTCTATGCCGCCGGCGGCTATTACTACCCGGGCCAAGACCACGGAAAGCTCAAGGACGAAATGCGCAGCTACATTGATCGCGGCTATACCGTCGTCAAGAAGAAGATCGGTGGTGCTTCGCTGAGTTGCCGGGGAGCGGTTTCGAAGGCAAGGCCGATCTGATCTGCGAGATGCGCAAGCTCGCCGAGTAGGGATGAAGCAGCCCTGTCGAGAATCCGGCAGTGCGGCCCGCCTATAGGGCGACCGCTCGACCCTGTGAACCGACATTGAGTCCATGAATGCGCGAAGACCGGCATCGGGCACCCAGCCGCCTCTCAATTACTACCGGTCAACGAAGTGTTGAGCTGGTCAAGATAACGCGATGCCCCAACTGCTACGGTCAACCGGAAAAATTGCCCAAATTTGAAATCCGGTTCGCCGCTTAACCATCTTCCCGCTTAACCCGCACTGGCCGCCCGGAAGGTGCTCGGCGCCTGGCCAGTTAACTTCTTGAAGAAGCGGCAGAAATAGGCCGGGTCTGAGAAGCCCAATTCGTAGGCGAGTTGTGACACCGGGGTGGCGGTGTAGATCAGCTTGCGCCGGGCTTCGAGCAGCAGGCGCTCCTGGGTCAGGGCGAAGGCGGTCTGGCCGCTGAGTTTGCGGCTCAGGCGGTTGAGGCGGCTTGCGGTGAGATTGAGCGCGGCGGCGTAGGTTTCGACCGGCCAGTGTTCGGTGTAATGCGCTTCGACCAGTTGGCGGAAATTTTCCATCAGGCGGTTGCCCTTGCCGTCTGAGCTTTCATCGGCACGCAGGCGTTCGCGGACAAGAAGCAGCAACAGGGCGCGCACCAGCCAGACCTGGAGGCGCACGCTGGCGGCGCCGGGGGCGTGGAATTCGGCTTCGATCTGGTCGAGCAGGCCGCGGATTCGGCGCGCCGCCTGGCCGCCCTCGCCGTTCAGGGGGATGACTTCGGCCGCGCCGCGCAGGACGGCGAACATTTGCGTCGCGTCCTCGGACTGGCTGGCCAGGCCGGCGGAATCGAGCGTCAGGACGCAGCCTTCGGTCTGCGGCATGAACTTGAAGGCGTGGATGACGCCGGGCGGGATGACGACGGCGAGCGGCGGTTCGTAGTCCTGCTCGAGGCTGTCGAGCCGGACGCGCGCGGTGCCGGAAAAAACGAACAGCACTTGCAACAAGCCAGCATGGGTGTGGGTGTCGATCTGCCAGTTGCGGGCGGCACTGCGCGCCGAGATTTCCTCGATGTGAATGAATTCGCGGCTGACGGCGGTCTGCGCTTCGCCGTACAGCGAGAAGGTCGGGACGAGGACGCTCATTGTTGTGAGTTGATGATTATTTGCAAGCAAGTCGGCTAAATCAGGTCATATATTGCGTTCGTTCGTCAGAAAAGTGCAAGTCTTCGTCGTCATTGTGCATTCGGTCGGTGGCCCCTGAACCCTATGCTTCTCCCATCCCGCCGCGAGCGGGTTCAACCATAATCGAGGAGACCCAATGTTCAGTTTCGATCCTTATTCGCCGGCGGTGGACGCGGACCCGTTCCCGTTTTACAAGACGCTGCGCGACGAGCATCCGTGCTTCTGGAGCCCGGAAGCCGAGATGTGGGTGCTGTCGCGCTACACCGACATCGTCACCGCGCTCAACGACTGGCAAACCTATTCGTCGGCCAGCGGCAACCTGATGACCGAACTGCCGAACCGCGCCGGTTCGACGCTGGGGACCAGCGATCCACCCCGCCATGACCGTCTGCGCGGCCTCGTCCAGCACGCCTTCCTGCGCCGCAACCTGGAAGCGCTGGCCGAGCCGATGCGGGCGATCGCCGCCGAAGCGGTCGGCGCTGTACGCGATGCCGAGCAGTTCGACTTCATCGGCGATTTCTCGTCCAAATTCACCGTCCGCGTCCTCTTTGCCGCCCTCGGCCTGCCGCTCGGCGACGAACAGACGGTGCGCGACCAGGCGGTGCTGATGGTGCAGTCCGACCCCAAAACACGCGCCAAGGGGCCTGAGCATATCGCCGCTTACAACTGGATGCGCGAGTACGCCGCCGGGGTCATCGCCGAACGGCGTAAAAACCCGCAGAACGACCTGATTTCGCATTTCTCGATGGCCGAAATCGACGGCGACCGGCTCGACGAGATGGAAGTCCTGCTCACGACGACGACGCTGATCATGGCCGGCATCGAATCGCTGGGCGGCTTCATGTCGATGTTCGCGCTGAACATGGCGGATTTCCCGGAGGCGCGCCGCCAGCTCGCCGCCAACCCGGCGCTGATTGCCGATGCGGTCGAGGAATCGCTGCGTTTCAACACCTCGGCGCAACGCTTCCGCCGGCGCCTGCAAAAGGATGTCACGCTGCACGGCCAGACTATGAAGGCCGGCGATTTCGTCTGCCTGGCCTACGGCTCGGGCAACCGCGACGAACGGCAGTTCGCCAACCCGGACGTCTACGACATCACGCGCAAGCCGAAGGGCCACCTCGGTTTCGGCGGCGGTGTCCATGCCTGCCTGGGCAGTGCCATTGCCCGCATCGCGATCAAGATCGCCTTCGAGGAATTCTTCAAGGCGATTCCGGAATTCCATCGCGTCGAGGCCGATCTGCCCTGGATGCCGTCGTCCACCTTCCGCAGCCCGCTGCGCCTGCTGCTCGCCCGGTCCTGAGCCGCCGCCAACCCGTCGCCGGCCAGTCCGGCGGCGGGGTTTTGCCGGTTTTGCCATTACCCCAAGGAGAAAACAATGTCCAAAGTCACCTTTATCGAACCCGCCGGCAACGCCGTCGATATCGAAGTCGCCGATGGCTGGAGCCTGATGCAGGCGGCCACCAGCAACGGCGTCGACGGCATGGAGGCCGAATGCAGCGGCTCCTGTGCCTGCGCCACCTGCCACTGCTATGTCGAGAGCCACGAAGAACTGCTCGCTGCGCCGGCCGAGAACGAACTGGCCATGCTCGACAACGTCGCCGCCGAGCGCCGCCTGAACAGCCGCCTGGCCTGCCAGATCAAGATGAGCGACGCCCTAGACGGCATCGTCGTCCGCCTGCCGGCCTGCCAGGTCTGAGCCCGGCCATGCCGACCCGTCCCATCGTCATTGTCGGCGCCGGTCAGGCCGGCCTGCAGGTTGCCGAATCGCTGCGCAGCGAGGGCTGGGAAGGCGACATCATCCTGCTCGGCGACGAGCCGCATGCGCCTTACCACCGGCCGCCGCTGTCCAAGGCTTACCTGCTCGGCGAGGCGACGGCCGAACAACTGACCATGCGCAGCCCGGAGGCGCTGGCCCGCAAGAACATCAGCCTGCGCACCGGGATCAGCGTCGCCCACATCGACCGGACCGGCCGCGAACTGCATTTCAGCCACGGCAGCAGCCTGCCCTACCACCGGCTGGTGCTGGCCACCGGCGCCCGCGCCCGGTCGCTGCCGGGCACCGACCTGGCCGGCGTCTTCGGGCTGCGCGGGCTTGACGATTGCCGGCAGATCGGCACCGCCCTCGACACGGCGGAGAACGTCGTGGTCATCGGCGGTGGTTTCATCGGCCTCGAATTTGCCGCCGTCGCCCGCCAGAAGGGCAAGACGGTAAGCGTGCTCGAAGCCGGCCAGCGGCTCATGGCGCGCGCCGTGTCGCCGTTCATTTCGGACTGGTACGCGCAGTTGCATGCTGCTCATGGCGTCAAAATCTGCCTGAAGGCGGAGATTTCAGCCTTTGCCGGCGAGAACGGGCGGATTGCTACGGTCAACCGGAAAAACGGGCCAAAATTAAAAGCCGACCTCGTCGTCCTCGGCGTCGGCGTCATTGCCAACGATGAGTTGGCCGCTGCGGCCGGTCTGCCCGGCGACCGCGGGATCATCGTCGACGCCTGCGGGCGCACCGCCGACCCTGCCATCTTCGCGGCCGGCGACTGCACGGCCACCCGCCTGACCGACGGCAGCCTGCGCCGCCTCGAATCGGTGCAGAACGCCGTCGAACAAGGCAAGGCTGTCGCCGCCGCCATCCTCGGCAAGGATAAACCCTTCGTCGCCACACCCTGGTTCTGGTCCGACCAATACGATGCCAAGCTGCAAATGGTCGGCAGCAGCGCTGGCCACGACCAGCTCGTCGTGCGCGGCAAGCCGGAGGACGGCAAGTTCTCCATCTTCTACTACCGCGCCGGCAAACTGATCGGCATCGACAGCATCAACCGCCCGCAGGACCACATGGCCGGCCGCAAGCTGCTCGACCGGGCGCTGTCGCCGACGCCGGAACAGGCGGGCGACGAAGGCTTCGCCCTGAATTCGCTGCTGGCCTAGACGGCCGGGCGTTCCGCGGTCAGTAGCTGTTTGCCGACGACGAGGCGCACCAGTTCGATCAATGCCTGCTGCGTGGCCGTGATCTGCCGATGCGCGTTGACCGCCAGCGACAGCTTGGCGTGCAGGCCGGGGGCGGCGATGGGGCGGATTTGCAGGGTCTGGCCGCTGCCCAGATTGGCCACCGCGTTGCGCGACAGGATGGCATGGCCGAAGCCTTCGCCGACCAGGTCGAGGATGGCGCCGACGCCATCCACCTCGAAAGCGATGGTCGGGCGCAGGCCGAGATTGGCCAGTTCATTTTCGATGAGCATGCGGATGGCGTTCGGCCGGCTCGGCACGATCAGCGGGAAAGCCGGCAGGTCGCGCACGGCGACGGCCTCGGGCAGGCTGGCGGCATGCGCCGCGCCGTGGATCGGCGAAACCAGGAACAGCTCTTCTTCGAGCAGCGGCTGCAAGTCGATATCGGGCGAAGGCGGGGCGTTGTAGAGCAATGCCACGTCGAGCCGGCCGGAGACCAGCGATTCCTGCATGCCGGCGGTCAGGCCCTCGCGGATCGACAGGGTGGCCGCCGGCAGGTTGGCCTTGAAGGCGCGGAAGATCGGCGCCGCCAGGCTTTTCAGCAGGCTGGGCGGCAAGCCGAGGGCAACCTGGCCGACCAGGGCGCCGCGCGCCCGGCCGAGTTCCTCGCGCAGGCGTTCGACCTGATGAAGAATGCCGCGTCCGTATTCGAGCAACAGCTTGCCGGCGTCGGTAGTGGTGACGCCGCGCCCGTTACGTAATAGCAGGTTCTGGCCGAATTCCACTTCAAGCAGGCGGACCTGGCGGCTCAGCGCCGGCTGGGCAATGTCCAGGGTGATCGAGGCGCGGGTAAAGCTGCCCAGCTCGGCGACATGAACAAAGTATTCCAGTTGTTTTAGGTCCATTTCTCGTCAGCCCATAACAGAATTGTATAGCTGATAGTAACCCGCTTCCCTTCAGACGGGGAGAGGGCCGGGCCAGAATCATCGACCGAGCCGCATCAGCAAATGCCAGGATTGTCTGGTGGTCAATCTCGATTACGGACGCACACCGGAACATCGATTTCCCCTCGCCTATCGCGCCTCGGTCTGGCTGGCCGACAACGCCGCAGAACAAGGCATCGACGCCGCCTGGGAATTGATCGCAGAAAGCCTGATCGAGGCTTTCCGGCGCGCCTGGGCAAACGGGGGTGGACAGGCCCGTTTCATGATGCCGTTTGTCTTCCGTGCCGGCTTCGGCCCGTCGCAGTCGTGACTTTCGCCATTACCACGGTCAACCGGGAATTTTGTCCAAATTCAAAATCGGCTTGGGCAGCTTTCCCGCCCCCCGCCCCTGCACATGCCGCTTCAGTTGAATTGATGGCATTCCATAACAAAACCGTATAGCTGCTAGTGGCCTGCGTCCCTTTTTGCGGGGCGGGCGGCGGGCAAGAATCGACCCCATGCAGACAGCCATCAAAACCCTCTTCATGCGCGGCGGCACCTCGCGCGGCCCGTTCTTCCGCGAAGCCGACCTGCCGGCCGACATGGCGACGCGCGACCGCGTCCTGCTCGCCGTCCTCGGTTCGCCGGACAAGCGCCAGATCGACGGTCTGGGCGGCGCCCATCCGCTGACCAGCAAGGTCGGCATCGTGCGGCCGGGCACGACGCCGGGCGTCGCTCTCGATTTCCTGTTCGCCCAGTTGCAGCCGGACCAGGAGACGGTGGACACGACACCCAACTGCGGCAACATGCTCGCCGCCGTCGTCCCCTTCGCGCTGGAAACCGGCATGGTGGCGGCGCAGGGCGAAACGACGACCTTGCGCGTGCTGACCTTGAACACCGACATGCAGTGCGACATCACCGTCGCCACGCCGGGCGGCCGGGTCAGCTACGACGGCGCGGCGCGCATCGACGGCGTGCCCGGCACTTCGGCGCCGATCACCATCAACTTTCTCGATACCGCCGGCTCGGTCTGCTCCGGCCTGCTGCCGACCGGCAATGTGCGTGACGTGATCGACGGCGTCGAAGTGACCTGCATCGACAACGGCATGCCGCTCGTCATCTTTCGCGCCGCCGATGTCGGCCGGACGGGCTACGAAAGCGTCGCCGAACTGAACGCCGACAGCGAACTGAAGGCGCGCATCGAGCGCCTGCGCATCACCTGTGGCCATGTCATGGGGCTGGGTGACGTCACTAGCAAAAACTACCCGAAGATGACCTTGATCGCCCCGCCGCGCGACGGCGGCAGCCTGTGCACGCGCAGCTTCATCCCGCACGTCTGCCACGACGCCATCGGCGTGCTGGCCGCCGTGACCGTCGGCACGGCCTGCGTGCTGCCGGGTTCCGTCGCCGACGGCGTGGCAGTGATGCCGGCCGGCGACGACAAGACGATTTCCGTCGAACACCCGACCGGTGAATTCAGCGTCAACCTGGCGCTTGACCCGGCCAACCCGCAGAACGTGCTGCGCGCCGCGCTGTTGCGCACGGCCCGGCTGATCATGCGCGGCGAAGTGATGATCCCGTCCGCCGTCTGGGCGGGGAAAAACGCCGGCTGACGGCGACCAGATTACAAAAGGAAGAGACAACAATGAGCACCCCAACCCCCCAGAGAACCCAGGTCGCCATCATCGGTGCCGGCCCGTCCGGCCTGCTGCTCGGCCAGTTGCTGCACAAGGCCGGCATCGATGCGGTCATCCTCGAACGCCAGACCGGCGACTACGTACTGAGCCGCATCCGGGCCGGCGTGCTGGAGCAGGTCTGCATCGACCTCATGGACGAAGCCGGTGTCGGCCAGCGCATGCACCGCGAAGGCCTGGTCCATGGCGGTTTCGAGATGCTCTACGGCGGCACGCGGCATCGCATCGACATGAACAAGCTGACCGGCGGCAAGAACGTCATGGTCTACGGCCAGACAGAACTGACCCGCGACCTGATGGACGCCCGCCAGGCGGCCGGCCTGCCGACCATCTACGAGGCGAAGGATGTCGCCATCCACGATTTCGGCAGCGCCAAACCACGCGTGACGTACTGGAAAGATGGCGTCGAGCAGGTGCTGGAGTGCGACTTCATCGCCGGTTGCGACGGCTTCCACGGGGTTTGCCGGGCCAGCGTGCCGCGCGCCTCGATCCGCGAATTCGAGAAGGTCTATCCCTTCGGCTGGCTGGGCCTGCTCGCCGACACGCCGCCGGTTTCCGACGAACTGATCTATGTGAACAGCCCGCGCGGTTTCGCCCTCTGTTCGCAACGCAGCAGGACGCGCAGCCGTTATTACCTGCAGGTGCCGCTGACCGACCACATCGAGGAATGGACCGACGAGGCATTCTGGCAGGAGCTGCGCCTGCGCCTCGACGACGAAGGCCGGGAGAAACTCATCACCGGGCCGTCGCTGGAAAAGAGCATCGCCCCGCTGCGCTCCTTCGTTACCGAGCCGCTGCGCTTCGGCCGCCTGTTCCTGGCCGGCGACGCCGGCCACATCGTGCCGCCGACCGGGGCCAAGGGCCTGAATCTGGCGGCCACCGACGTCAAGTACCTGTCCAGCGCCCTGATCGAGTTCTACCAGGAGCGCAGCGAGGCTGGCATCGACGGCTATTCCGCCCGCTGCCTGCGCCGCATCTGGAAGGCCGAGCGCTTCTCGTGGTGGTTCACCCAGCTCATGCACCGCTTCCCGGACGACGGTCCGATCTCGGCCAAGTTCCAGGAGGCGGAGCTGGATTACCTGCTGAATTCGGAAGCGGGGTCACGCTCGATCGCCGAGAACTACGTCGGCCTGCCGCTGGATTTCGGCGAGTAAGGCACGGTCCAGCGGGGTTCGTCCCGCCAGACATGAGCGCGCTGGCGCAGCGACAACTCAATCCGGCTTGTCTGGCGAAACTTTTCGCGTGCTCAAGGCATGCAGGATGCTGCGCAGTCCGCCTTGCAGGGCCGTGCGCTGGGGTTTGGTAAGGCCGGCCAGCATGGCCAATTCCACCTTGGCCACCGCGGCGTGGGCCTGTTGCAGCACGACCGTTCCGGATACCGTGACGCTCAGGCGAACGACCCGGCCGTGAAACGGATCCGGCGTTCGCTCCACCCAGCCCTTTTCTCCCATCTGTTTGACCATCTCGTTGGCGGATTGCGGGGAAACCATCGTGCGCTCGGCCAATTGGGCATTGCTGATCTGGGTCTGCGATTCGAGGAACGACAGCGCGGTGTACTGGCTGACCGTCAGTCCCAGCGGCGCCAGCACCTCGAGCATGCGGCGATTGAGGGCGTGATCGAGGCGACCGATCAGGTAACAGGTGCCGGTCGGGCGGGAAATGTTGCCGGCTTGATCGGATAGCAAGGAGTCGGGCATGACGATGGATAGATCCTGAAGGTTGATTTGAAGGTCTGACGGGGGCTTCGAGGCACCCGGAACGATAACAGGGTGCCTGATAACAAAAGACATCATTCTACCCGTCGCAATGAAATCGGGATCCCCGCAAAAATTATCTATCGTGCAATCGATTTCACCCCTTGATTTTTTATCTCAATCCTATAACATCCAAAACGTATCAGGTAGCCTGATATATTTTCTTAAAGGAGTATCGCGATGTCCAAATATGAAGGTCGTTGGTCGACGGTTAAAGTCGAGGTAGAAGCAGGGATTGCCTGGGTGACGTTCAATCGTCCGGAAAAGCGCAATGCGATGAGCCCGACGCTCAATCGCGAAATGATCGATATTCTGCAAACGCTGGAACTCGATACCGAGGCCGGTGTGGTGGTGCTGACCGGGGCCGGCGATTCGTGGACGGCCGGCATGGATCTCAAGGAATACTTCCGCGAAACCGACGGCAAGCCGGAGATCTACCAGGAGCGCGGCCGGCGCGACGCCTGCGAATGGCAATGGCGGATGCTGCGCATGTACAACAAGCCGACCATCGCCATGGTCAACGGCTGGTGTTTCGGCGGCGGCTTCTCGCCGCTGGTCGCCTGCGATCTGGCGATCGCCGCCGACGAGGCCACTTTCGGCCTGTCCGAGATCAACTGGGGCATCCCGCCGGGCAACCTGGTCAGCAAGGCGATGGCCGATACCGTCGGGCATCGCGAATCGCTGTACTACATCATGACCGGCGAGCCGTTCGACGGCCAGAAGGCCGCCCGGATGGGCCTGGTCAACAAGAGTGTGCCGCGCGCCCAGTTGCGTGACGAGGTCGTCGCGCTGGCCAGGAAGCTGCTCGAAAAGAATCCGGTGGTCCTGCGCTATGCCAAGAACGGCTTCAAACGCTGCCGCGAACTCGACTGGGATCAGAACGAGGATTACCTGTACGCCAAGCTCGACCAGTGCATCGGCCGCGATCCGGAACAGGGCCGCAAGGAAGGCATGAAGCAGTTCCTCGACGACAAGACCCTGAAGCCGGGCCTGCAAAGCTACAAGCGCTGAAACGCGATGCCGGGCGGCAAGCCCCGGCACCTTTCCGAACAGAGGAGACAAAATGAACAAGGTTGAATTGTTGATCGGCGGCACCGCCCGCCCGGCATCGAACGGGGCGACTTTCGAGCGCCGCAACCCGGTCGGCGGCGAAGTGGCTTCGCTCGTCGCCGCCGCCACCCCGGCCGATGCAGACGCCGCGGTGGCCGCTGCGGCCGCCGCCTTCCCGGCCTGGTCGGCGATGCCGCCGAGCGAGCGCCGCAAACTGCTATTGAAGGCCGCCGACATCATGGACGGCCATGCCGGCGACTTCGTCGAGCTGGGTGTCGCCGAAGCCGGGTCGACGCCGATCTGGTACGGCTTCAACGCCATGCTGGCGGCCAACATGCTGCGCGATGCGGCCGGTCTGGTCACCCAGGTCGGCG
>Ga0209211_10002363_pt1 | contig 32720 bp, 29 predicted proteins | sample RifGroA2_FD_183992 | JGI IMG/M metagenome (GOLD analysis project Ga0209211, IMG submission 183992) | Groundwater microbial communities from Rifle, Colorado, USA - Groundwater A2 (SPAdes) (version 2) | ecosystem: Environmental > Aquatic > Deep subsurface > Groundwater | place: Rifle, Colorado... | reverse complement strand
CATTGGTTTGGGGATAAGTTTGACGGTGACTTCAAGCACCACCGCCAGCATGCCTTCGCTGCCAATCACCACGCTCATCAGGTCATAGCCTGGTGCGTCCAGCGCGTCCGAGCCGAACTCGATTGGCTCACCCTCCATGGTGAAACCTTTGAGCTTGACGATGTTGTGCAGGGTGAGGCCGTATTTGAGGCAGTGCACACCGCCGGAGTTTTCGGCCACGTTGCCGCCAATGGTGCAGGCAATCTGACTGGACGGGTCGGGCGCGTAATAGAGGCCCAAAGGTGCGGCCGCGTCGCTGATGGCCAGGTTGCGTACACCGCATTGCACCAGAGCCGTGCGCGACACCGGGTCAAGCTTCAGGATTTTGTTGAACTTGGCCATCGACAAGGTGACACCCACGGCGTTGGGCATGGCCCCGCCCGACAGGCCGGTCCCGGCACCGCGCGCCACCACCGGCACGCCCAGGGTGTGGCAGATTTTCAGGACGGCGGCCACCTGCGCTTGTGTTTCGGGCAGGGCCACCACCAGCGGGCGTTGGCGGTAAGCGGTTAAACCGTCGCACTCATAGGGCGTTGTGTCTTCGTTGTTCCAGAGCAGCGCGTGTGCCGGCAAGCATTCCAGCAGTCCTTTGACAACCAGCGCCTGGCGCTCTGATCTTTGCAAGGCATTCAGGCTGTCTGGAGAGAGGGGTGCGTTCATGGGCTTGATCCGGTAACGTAAAACATGGTTTGGACTTTAAGCGAAATTGAATGCCGTTGGTGCGAAGAAACTTAAACCATCAGTTGAAAAAAATGCGGCCCGCTGATTCGGCTGGGTCACCACGGAGTCGCCCTGCACCTCGAAAAAGCCATGGGCCTGGCCTGGTGGACTGGGCCGGTCAAACCATACTCTGCCTGAGCCATTCGGCAAAGGCTACACATTCCCAGCGTTCCATCATGCCGGTGCGCCAGCACAGGTAGTGGGCATGCGGACTGGGTACATTGCTGGCAAATTCCTCGCTGGTTCCCAGGCGCACCAGCGAGCCGTTTTCCAGCCAGGGCAAGGCCAGCTTGAGGCGAATCAAGGCAATGCCCATGCCGGCCGCTGCGCCGTCGCACATCAGGCCAACATCGTTGAACTGCGAGCCTTCCAGCGGCTCGGGCCAGTCCAGCCCGCGGGCGGCAAACCAGGTGCGCCAGGGCTCCAGCGGGCTGCGCAACAGCGCCTCGCCTTCCAGGTCTTGTGCCACGTCAAACGGCCCGTGCTCGCGCACAAAGGCGGGCGACGCGAGTGGCGTGACTTCGTCCTTGAGCAGACAGACGTGCTCGACATCGGCGTAACGTCCGGTGCCAAACCGGATCATCAGGTCGGCGTCTTCGGCCACCACATCTAGCAGCGGAATCGAGATTTGCAGGGTGAGGTCGATCTCGGGGTAGGCCTCGGTGAACTGGCGCAGGCGAGGTATCAGAATCGAGCGCGCAAAGGTTGGCGTGACGGCCAGGCGCAGCTTGCGTTTGCCCGGTGTCGTGGCCGAGCTGGGGAATTTTTGTAGCATGCTCAAACCGTCGCGCACATGCGCCAGGTAGGCTGCACCTTCGGTCGTGAGCGAAAAATCGGCCCGTCCAAACAACTTGGTACCTATGATTTGCTCAAGCTGCTTGACCCGGTGGCTTACCGCGCTGGGCGTTACGCAGAGTTCTTCTGCAGTTTGTGTGACGCTACGCAAACGCGCCAGCGCCTCAAAAGTCAGCAGGCATTGAATGGGGGGGATGCGGGCAATGGACATGACATGATTGTGGCAGGCGGTGGCTTGGATGCACTGCGTAGAATCCCTGCTTTATGACTGATCGTACCGCCGTAATTGCCCAATACCTGATCCCCAAGCAGGCCATCACTTTGCTGGCCGGGCGCATCGCGCGCGCGCAGGGTGGCGCGCTGACGACCCGCTTGATCGCCTGGTTTGTGCAGCGCTACCGCGTCAATATGCTTGAAGCCGCCAACCCGGAACTGGCCAGCTACGCCACCTTCAACGATTTTTTTACCCGCGCCCTCAAAGCCGGTGTGCGGCCACTGGCGCAGGCGGACCTGATTTGCCCGGTCGATGGCGCCATCAGCCAGTTTGGCCGCATCGAAGGTCAGCAGATATTCCAGGCCAAGGGTCACCACTACAGCAGCACCGCGTTGGTCGGCGGCGACGCCACGCTGGCCGCGCAGTTTGACAACGGCCACTTTGCCACGCTGTATCTGAGTCCGCGCGACTACCACCGCATCCACATGCCGTGCGCCGGGCGTTTGATGCGCATGATCTATGTGCCGGGCGACCTGTTTTCGGTCAATCCCACCACCGCACGCGGCGTACCCGGCTTGTTCGCCCGCAACGAGCGCGTGGTCTGTGTGTTTGAAGGCGAACATGGCCCGTTCGTGCTGGTGCTGGTCGGTGCCACTATCGTCGGCAGCATGGCCACCACCTGGCATGGCGCCGTCAACGCGTCGCGTCCTGGGCGCTTGAGTGAGTGGCACTATGAAAACGAGGCGATCACGCTCCAGCAGGGCGACGAGATGGGCCGCTTCTTGCTGGGCTCCACCGTGGTCATGCTGTTCCCGCATGGCCCGCTCAAATTCAATCCGGCGTGGCAGCCGGGCGCTGCCATCCGGCTGGGTGAGGTCTTGGCGAGCCATTCCCAGGGCGCTTTTTAAGCCACGACCACATTGTGGGCCATCCTCAGGAGTCCCTCGGAGGTGGTTTGAATCCGGTTGTTTCGCCTATGCTGCTGTTTCAACTTGTAAGGTGCATTGACTTTGTTGCAAGATGCGGATTGAATCGCAGCCTTTCGACCACACCACAAAGGCAAACCATGAAGAGCTTCAAAAAATTCGTCTCCGCGAGCATGATCGTCTGTATCACCGCTGCCGGTCTGCCCTTCAGCGCGCAAGCCCGCATGGTGGCGACCGAAGAAATTACGGCACCGGCTGCCAGTGGTACCCTGAGCGTCAGCCGTGACGCAGTGAACCAATTTCTGGTGCGCGATGACGTTCGCCAGGCCATGCTTGGCCAGGGCGTGACGCCGCAAGCCGCGCTCGAGCGTGTGGCCGCCATGTCCGACGCTGAAGTGGCCCAACTGGCGGGTCGCATCGACCAAGCCCCGGCGGGTGCCGGTGTGGTGGGTATCTTGTTCACCGTGTTCATCGTGCTGCTGGTGACCGACATCATGGGCTTGACCAAGGTGTTTCCGTTCACACGATCAGTTCGATGATCGGTCGACTCATTGGTCTGCGAACCCCCGTTTTGACGGGGGTTTTTGTTTGGGCAGCGCTGCTGCTGAGCGGTTGCGCCACCCCTCAGGTGGCCCTGCTGGATGCGCAGTGGCCGCCGGAGCTCCCGGCGCAGGTCGCGTTGTCTCGGGTGCCGTTTTTCCCGCAGGAAGACTATGAATGCGGCCCTGCCGCGCTGGCCATGGTCGCCAACGCAGCCGGTGTCAGGGTCACCCCTGATGCTCTGGTGGATCAGGTTTACCTGCCAGGCCGTCAAGGCTCGCTGCAGCCAGAAATGCTGGCCGTGACGCGCCGGCAGGGTTTGCTGGCTTACCCATTGCAGCCGAGCATCGAAGTTGTGCTGCGCGAAGTGGCGGCGGGCAACCCGGTGCTGGTGTTCCAGAACCTGGCGTTTTCAATTTACCCGGTTTGGCACTACGCCGTGGTGATGGGCTATGACCGGGCGCGCCATGTGCTGCTGCTGCACTCCGGGGTCACGGCGCGCATGGAAATTTCGCTATTTGCCTTCGAGCGCACCTGGGCGCGCGGGCAATATTGGGCCATGCTGGCGCTCAAACCTGGGCAACTGCCCGCCACCGCCGAGCCCCAGACTTACACCGCCGCCGCCGCCACGCTGGAGCGCACCGATGCGCGCGGCGCACAACAGGCTTTTGCCGCCGCGCTGCAGCGCTGGCCGGATGAGCGCGCCGCCTTGCTGGGCGCGGGCAACAGCGCCTATGCGCTGGGTCAGCGCGAAGCTGCCGCCACGGCCTACCGCCAGACGGTGTTCAAGCACCCCGACTTCGCCGACGGCTGGAACAATCTGGCGCAGGTGCTCATGGAGTTGGGTCGCCACGCCGAGGCCAGTCAGGCTATTGCCCGCGCAGTGGCATTGGGCGGTGAGCGCCTGCCGGACTACCTGACGCTGCAGGCGCAGATCGACCAGAAATAGGCCCGCAGCCCTTGCCGAAAAGGTCGAATACAGTTCACCCCGCCGCAGCAATTGGGCGCGCGGACTCAACTGGGTAAGGCGCTGGCGCAGCGGTTTTGGCGCTTGGGCTATTGTCTGAGTGACTGCCTTGGTGGGGGCTTGTTTGCAGCGGTTGCGGCTGGCAGGATAAGGGCTGGGGCGGCGGCCTCATACTGTCAAAGTCCCAGAAATCGGCCGCCACCCAGCCCTTATCCTGCCGGTGAGCGTGGTCAATGGTTGCGACAAGAAGATAGGAAGTGTGGATAGCCACGCCGACATTTTTGACTGTTTTGCAGCGTTACCTGACAGCCACCGGTACCCGCTTTCGGGCAGGTCAATTCGATGATTTTGGCGAACGGTCAGACACTGTTGACGGACGCCTTGAGGAACGTAGTATTACCGCTATGAAAGTAGCGGAAAATCCTTCATACTTTCGTCATATGATGTCAAACCCGAGCAATTTCTAATGAAGATGATCGCTTCCTGGCTCTTTGCCTTGGCCGGATTGTTCATGGGCTGCCTTGCTTGCGCTGGCGCTATTGATGCTGGCCGCCTTGCCACCGTTGATGACCACACCTTGGCCGCGACCGCTCAATCTGAAGTGACGATTCTGTCCCTTGCGCAGTATCTCGGCGCGGGGGCTAGTAGCGATGTTGAAAAAGCCCGCGCGGTATATCGTTGGGTCGCGGATCGCATTGCCTACGATGCCAAGAGCTTTTTTAACCAAACACACTCAAGCGTTGATCCTGATGCCGTATTGCAATCGCGCCTTGCAATCTGCGGCGGTTACGCTGCATTGTTCGAGCGCCTTGCCAAGGAGTCCGGGTTGGAGGCTACCACCATTTTTGGCTATGCGAAAGGTATTGCCCACATACCCGGAAGTAGCATGGCCGAGCCGAATCATGCTTGGAATGCGGTAAAAATTGACGGCAAGTGGCAGCTCATTGACACGACTTGGGGTAGTGGTTACATAAGCGATGGTGCCTGGGTAAAGCAGTTCAGTGAAACGTTTTTCTTGCCATCGCCAGAACAGCTTGCTTTCTCGCACTTCCCGCAAGACGCTGCCTGGCAGCTGCGCTCGGAACGATCACTATCGAAGACGGAATTCGAGTCCCTGCCAGAAATTAATACGGCCTTTTTCAACCTCGGGATTGATCCGTCTGACGTATGGAAAACCGTAAAGTCGCAGGAATTCAAGGGTGCGTTGGTTCATACTTTCGACCTGCCCGCTGGCGTGGCAAAGGTGCGCAACGCACCTTTGTCCTATCAGCTTCCTGTGGGAAGCACGCAGCACTTTGAAATCGTGTCAGCGTCGTTCGAGAAAATGGCTGTCGAATACAACAAAAAGTGGCTACCGATGCAAAAAAAAGGTGACGTGTTCTCCATCGAAATCGCAGCCAAATCCAAAGGCGAACTGTCCGTGAACGGCAAGACACCAACATCCAGGAAACATGCTACGGTCTTGGAGTACATCGTCGACTAGGGCGGCCAAAAATAGATAGAGAATTCAAGCGCATTAAGCCAACTATGCACCGGAAAATGGGCCTCATAAAGCACACTTACGGCCTCAACTGGTTGCGGGTTTTTTCGGAGACGAGAATTTCGCTTTTCCCCAATGAAAATGATGAGTTCTGCGTCGCAATGCTGCTTGCGTGTCAGACTTTTGATTTTCACCCATTCACCCATTCACCAATGAAGATAACTTTTCTGTGATCAGAATTTGTCTTTTGATGCCATTTCTCCCACAGCGAGAAACCCGCAACCAGTTGCCGGCTAACAAACTTCGAGCGCTAGTTCGTTGCCGCTTGCTTATAACTGTCAAGTGGGCCACCAGTTGAGTCCCTTGCCATTGGCAGTCCAAAAGTTCCCCAATACCAGCGCCATTTTTAAGGGATACCTATCGCAGTTGCCATTGATTTGGTGTCGAGTTCAATTCGGTTTGACTGCCGGGGGTGGAGCTTTTGCCTTTGAGTCGCATGACTTCGCATACAGATAGAGATAGGAATTTCAACCACCCCAAGCCAGTATGGAACCTTTGGTCAGCCGTCAACCCACGTAGAAAACTTCAAGATTCCCTCCACAGGTCGATTTCCGGGCGAGCCTCTACTAAAATGCACCTTCGGCAGAGTGATTAGCGCTACGCCGGGTGCGTCGGGCATAAGGCTAACCCGCAGTGAGTCCGAATCGCTGGATATTCCTCGTCACCAACTGATGCGCTGACCGACCTAAAAGTCGGGAGCCGGTTGCTCTGCCCCGCCCCAGTCAGTTGCCCAGTCCGGCTCGATGTGCATCCCATCATTGCTGTGCGCGTCGCAGTTCTCCCAGAGCAGATGCCCGCGTACAGATACGAGTTCCAACGTCAGCTATAGAGTGACCAGTTTGTGAATCTCAGCACCCGCTTTGGGCACTTATGTAGAGATGTACATAAGCAGCGTTGGACTAAACCGCTGACGCGGTAGTTGGTACACACGCACCGTCAGACTTCCAAGTCACTTCCCCTCAGACTCCATTTGCAGGACGATGAAATTGCTGTTCGCAGCACTTCACCCCGTTCAACTGCAAAGGAGTATTGCCATGACACCGCTACGCCAGCGGATGCTTGAAGATATGAGCATTCGCAACCTCACCGACAACACGAAACTGTCGTACATCCAACAGGTCGGTCTTTACGCAAAATACTTTCATCGATCGCCCGATTTGTTGGGTCCGCAGGAGGTTCGTGAGTATCAGGTTTACCTGACGATGACGCGCAAGCTTTCGGCTTCGAGCATCAGCACCGCGACCTCTGCATTGCGCTTTCTGCACCGAGTGACACTCAAGCAGCACTGGGCGCCAGATGACATCCCGATGCCCAAGAAGCCATTCAAGCTGCCAGTGGTGTTGAGCCCCGAGGAGGTGATGCACTTTTTCGACTGCATCGAGAACCTCAAACATCGCACTCTGCTGATGACGGCCTACGCCGCTGGGCTGCGCGTCTCAGAGGCCACACACCTCAAAGTGACCGACATCGATAGCCAGCGCATGGTGATTTGGGTCGATCAAGGTAAGGGAAACAAGGACCGTTTTGTCATGCTCTCACCCCGGCTGCTTGATGAACTGCGCACGTACTGGAAGTCAGCACGTCCACAAACATGGCTGTTTCCGGGCATGATTCCTGGCCAACCCATCACCAAGGAAGCCGTCGAGCAGGCTTGTCAGAAAGCCCATAGGGCCTGTGGCATTACCAAGCCCATCACGCCGCACTCGTTGCGTCACGCCTTCGCCACGCATTTGCTGGAGTCTGGCACCGATGTGCGCCGCATCCAACTGCTCATGGGCCACCGCAGTCTGGCCACCACCTCGCGCTATCTCAAGATCGCCACCAGCACCCTGTGTGCGACCGTCAGTCCGTTTGATTTGTTGCCAAAGTTGGATACGCCACAGCCGACGACCAGTGCAGCGGTTGTTTTCTGAGGACTGACCTTGCGCCCTGTCGGGCTGGAGATGGCGGACATCTTTCGCCAGTGCGGCCCTACCTATCGTACGCGACACGCGGCCACACTCAGCCGGGGGCAACGCCGCGTCATGAGCGCCATTGAGCAATGCCGAACGGCGGTATTGGGCGGCCATGTTGAACAATGCGATGCCTGCGGCCACCAACGAATTGCGTACAACAGCTGCAGAAATCGTCACTGCCCCAAGTGCCAGTCGTTGGCGCGTGCCCAGTGGTTGTCTGAGCGTCAAGCCGAGCTGCTGCCGGTGGCGTATTTTCATGTGGTGTTTACCGTGCCCCAGGAGGTTGCTGCCATCGCGTACCAGAACAAGGAGGTGGTCTACAACATCCTGTTTCAAGCCACTGCCCAGACATTGCGAACCATTGGTGCGGATTCCAAACACCTGGGCGCTGAGCTTGGCTTTATTGCCATTTTGCACACTTGGGGTCAGAACTTGCTGCACCATCCGCACTTGCACTGCGTGGTGCCCGGCGGAGGCATCGCCCCTGACGGCCAGCACTGGGTTGCCTGTCGCCCAGGCTTCTTCCTGCCGGTACGGGTGTTGTCACGGCTGTTTCGCCGTCTGTTTCTTGAACTCTTGCAGCAGGCATTCGATGGGGGTGAGTTGCATTTCTTCAACAGCCTTGCGGGACTACAGGAACGTCTGGCTTTTGCCAAATACCTCGCACCTGTGTCACACACTGAGTGGGTGGTTTACGCCAAACCGCCTTTTGGTGGCCCCAAGCAGGTGTTGGAATATCTGGGGCGCTACACCCATCGGGTGGCAATTTCCAACAACCGGTTGCTTGATTTCAGTGACGGTGCGGTCACATTTGCCTGGAAGGACTATCGCCATGAGTCAAAGAACAAGACCATGCGACTGGAAGCCCAAGAGTTCATTCGCCGATTCCTGTTGCACGTTCTGCCATCTGGGTTTCGGCGCATCCGAAGTTATGGATTTTTGGCCAACCGTTATCGACAGGTCAAGATTGAGTTGTGTCGCAAGTTGCTGGGGACACCCGTGCTTGTGGCAGCGGTCGATGTGCCCGATAAAACACTCGATTACCGTGACCGGTATCAGCGCCTGACTGGGTTGTCGCTGCGTGACTGCCCGCATTGCAGCAAGGGTCAGATGGTGCGCATCGAGTCTTTCACTGCAGGTGTTTCTCCTCGTGGTCCACCGGCCAAAACTTCATGAATGACTACCCGATACCGAATACTGACACCACTCAATTCCCAAACTGGGAAGCGGTGCGGATAACTTCGTCTGTTCATGCTCAACACCACCGGGGCCGCCTCGGCACGCTTGGCGGGCAATGGTTGAAGCCCCATTCGCAACAACAGGTCCGATGTCAAACCGCACATCCGCGCACAACGATGTCCGAGAGTCTGTCGGGATTTAACGTTTGTGCCGCTGCCCTGAACAGGCAGCCGTTGATTCAATACCCATAGCACGCCACCAGCTCAGGGGCGGTTTAGTCCAACGGGATCTTTAGCCCACCGGCTGCGGAAAAATCGCTTTAGCGTTGATTAGCAACTGCGCGCCGCAGCCGCCAGGCTAAAGACTCTCTGCGATGCACAGTTCCCAGTTATGGGCAGCTGCCGTTCGAAACTATCCGTCTGTCATTGGTAAATTGCTATCGTTTACTTTTTTGTTCTCTACATAATTCCATCGACTGGCTTCTGGCCAAGACTTCGAACGGCGAGCTATTGGTGAATGTGGTTTTGCGAGGTCCAAAACTACTGGTTGACTCCTGCCCCATTGGGAGAGAGATGACTATTGGCACGAAAACGTGACATGTTTGCACTGCTGACGAAACGCATGACTCGAAGAGTCTGTGGTGCCCAAAGCAACGGAATTATGGTGAGAAAGAACTTCGTGAAATCCGGCAAGACTCAATATCCACGCGGCTTCCAAGCAAAGCGCCAACGCAAACTGTTCATAACCGGGAACTGTGCATAAGGGTCTTCAGCTGAACTTCCAGGGCCCTACGTCACTTATTGACTTACGACGCGCCATTCTCTTTGGCGCCCGCAGCAGCCAGTCAGTTTTGAGGTGCGACCGCAAGTGCTGGCGTTACTTGAAAATAACGGTCTTGTGTCCGTTGATCAGCACCCGGTGCTCGCTGTGCCATTTGACGGCGCGGGCCAGCACCTGGCTTTCGGTGTCGCGGCCCAAGGCGGTTAAATCTTCTACCGTTTTGCTGTGGTCCACACGCGCCACGTCTTGCTCGATGATCGGGCCCTCGTCCAGATCGGCTGTCACATAGTGGGCGGTGGCACCGATCAGCTTGACGCCCCGGTCATGCGCCTGGTAGTAGGGTTTGGCGCCCTTGAAGCTGGGCAAAAACGAGTGGTGGATGTTGATGGAGCGACCACTGAGCTTGCGGCACAGGTCGTCTGACAATATTTGCATGTAGCGCGCCAGCACCACCAGCTCAGCGCCTTCGGCGTCGATGATCTCGATCTGCTTGGCTTCCACCTGGGCCTTGCTGGCGGCGGTCACCGGCAGGTGGTGAAACGGCACGTTGTAGCTGGCCGCCAGCTGGTAAAACTCGCGGTGGTTGCTGATGATGGCGCAAATGTCCACGGGCAACAGGCCGCTTTTCCAGCGAAACAGCAGGTCGTTCAAACAATGGCCTTCCTTGCTGACCATGATCACGGTGCGCATTTTTTGCGCCTGGGCGTGCAATTTCCATTGCATCTGGAAGGGGGCGGCAAATTCGGCCAGTTGCGCCATGAGTTCGTCAAAGCTGTGCTCGCCACAGGCAAACTGCACGCGCATGAAAAACAGGCCGGTGTCGTTGTCGTTGTATTGCGCGGCTTCTTCGATGTTGCCGCTGCGCGCCAGCAAAAAGCCGGACACGGCGTGGACCAGGCCCAGGCGGTCGGGGCAGGACAGGGTGAGGGTATAAACAGGATGCATAGGGCCGGTATTGTCGCAGCCTTGCTTCATCTTCAATCGTCAGGAATAAATAACATGGACCTCCCCGCACTGCAACAAACCCTGCGTGACTTTGCTGCGGCACGCCACTGGCAAGCCTTTCACACACCCAAGAATCTCAGCACGGCACTGCTGGTGGAAGCTGCCGAATTGACTGAAATATTCCAGTGGATGAGCGCCGAGGAGTCGCAAGCCGCGCCGCTGGATCCCGCCACCAAAGAGCGCATTGCCGACGAGGTGGCTGACGTGTTGCTTTACCTATTGCAACTGGCCGATCAGTGCGCCATCGATATTCCCGGCGCGGTGGCCAACAAGCTGGTCAAGAATGCCGTCAAACATCCGACACCACAGTAGGGTTCGCGTAGGTAATCAGTGCAATAAACTGTCAATTTGTGGTAACGTTGCTACATTGAATCATCTACAGCAGGAGGTCAAGATGACCATTTGCACACTTTCAGCACGCCAGTTTAATCAGGATGTCAGCAAAGCCAAGAAGGCTGCCATGGCAGGGCCCGTGTTCATCACAGATCGGGGCGAGCCAGCCCACGTCTTGCTGACCTTTGACGCCTACAAAAAGATCACGTGTGGCCCCGCCAAAATCGCCGATTTGTTAGCCATGCCCGGCGTTGCAGATGTACCGTTTGACGCGCCGCAGTCGCCTGATGTGGCGCAGGCGGCAGATTTTTCATGATGTATTTGCTCGACACGAATGTGGTGTCCGAGTTGCGCAAGGTTCGCTCAGGCAAGGCGGATGCGGGGGTCGCCTTTTGGGCCGACAACGTCGATACTGCCGATTTGTACCTGTCGGTGATCACGGTTCAGGAGTTGGAAATTGGTGTGCTGCTGTCCGAGCGTCGCGATCCATCGCAGGGTGTTGTTCTGCGGGCGTGGCTGAGTGGGCATGTGTTGCCCGCCTTTTCGGGGCGGATTCTGAGCGTGGATGCTGCGGTGGCGCAGTGCAGCGCGCGCTTGCATGTGCCAGATCCGCGCCCCGTACGTGATGGGCTGATTGCCGCGACGGCCCTGGTTTACGGCATGACGGTAGTAACGCGCAACGTGGCCGATTTTGAGCCCACTGGGGTAAAAATTTTGAACCCATGGGCAAGCCGCTGAGCGCCAGAACGCTGTTCGGTGAGCTGCCGCAATGGTTGCAGCCGCGTAGATAATGAACCCATGCGAATTCCCTTTACCAAAATGCAAGGTGCCGGCAACGACTTTGTGGTGCTTGACGAGACCCGGGCCCGCTTTGGCTTGGGCACGGCGCAGTACCGGTTTCTGGCGGACCGCCACTTTGGCGTGGGTGCCGACCAGATCCTGACGGTGCGCCCGTCCCCCGCGCCAGGCATTGATTTTGAATATGTCATCCACAATGCCGACGGTGCCGAGGTTGAGCAGTGCGGCAATGGGGCGCGTTGTTTTGCGCGCTTTGTGCGCGATGCCGGTCTCACGCAAAAAGACGCGATCCGGGTGCAGACCCGGGGCGGCGTGATCGAGCCGGTGCTTAAAGCCGATGGCCGCGTCACGGTCAACATGGGGGCGCCGGTGTTTGAGACTGAGCGCATTCCGTTTACGCCCGGTCACGTAGCGGCCCGGGCCAGCGGTTCGTGGCAGCAGTGGCCTCTGCTGCTGGCAGCATCGGGCCAGGACACGGCGGTGCTGGTGGCCGTGGTGTCGATGGGCAACCCGCATGCGGTGCAACTGGTGAACGATGTGGATACGGCACCGGTCTTGCAGCAAGGCCCCTTGATTGAACACCACCCGTTTTTCCCGAACCGGGTCAACGCCGGCTTCATGCAGGTGCAGAGTCGCCAACAGATTCGCTTGCGGGTGTTTGAGCGCGGCGCCGGCGAGACACTGGCCTGCGGCTCGGGTGCCTGTGCCGCTGTGGTGGCGGGCATCCGGCTCGGGTTGCTTGAGCCGCAAGTGGATGTGCAAACCCATGGCGGTGTGCTCACCATTGCCTGGGCCGGTGGCAACACACCGGTCATGATGACGGGCCCGGCGACCACCGTGTTTCAAGGTGAAATTGAAATCCCCAACGACTTCCCTAACGCGTCATAACCATGTCCAATTCAAACCTGACCAGCGCCATCAATAACCCGATCACCGAAGACGATATTGCCAATTACCTGGCCAATACGCCGGATTTTTTTGAACGCCATGCCGAGATGCTGGCGGCCGTGCAGTTGACCAGCCCGCACAGCCAGCGCGCGGTGAGCCTGCAGGAGCGCCAGGCCAACATGTTGCGTGAAAAAATCAAGATGCTGGAGCTGCGTATCATGGACATGATTCGCAACGTGAATGAGAACATGGTGCTGTCAGACAAGTTGCTGCAGTGGGCGCGCACGCTGTTTTTGAATACCGACCCCGCTACTTTGCCCGATCTGATGGCTGATGAGCTGGCCGACCAGTTTGCCGTGCCTCAGGTTGGCATCAAGGTCTGGGGCGTGGATGAGGCCTACGCCAGCGCGCCTTTTGCACAAGGGGTGAGCGACGACGCCATGCTCTTTGCCAGTTCCCTGACCGAGCCATTTTGTGGTGTGAACACCGGTCTGGAGGCCATCAATTGGCTGCCAGACCCCAAGGCGGTGGCTTCCCTGGCCATTTTGCCGCTGCGCGCCGGACCGATAGGCAGCATGGCGCCGGCGTTTGGCCTGCTGGTGCTGGCCTCGCCCGATGCCCAGCGCTTCAACAGCACCATGGGAACCGACTTTTTGGCCCGTGTTGCCGAGCTGGCCAGCGCCGCGTTGTCGCCGCTGCGCTAGCCCACGTCGCACAGTGATTCCGTCATTGCGAGCGCAGCGTGGCAATCCATGAATCCAACGCGGACCCGGTAACGGGGCAGTTCGGGGACCCACTGGTGCAGCGCTACCTGGACCATGTGCGTTTTGAGAAACGCCTGGCTGAGCGCACGGTGGCGCTGTACACCCTGGACCTGGAAAAACTGTTCGAACATGCGACGCAGGTGGGTGTTGGCTTGACGGCGGTTGAGCCCAGCCACATCCGGCGCTGGGTGGCGCAAATGCACTCAAACGGCCGCAGCGGTCGTGGTATCGCGCTGATTTTGTCGGGTTGGCGCGGGTTTTACATTTGGCTCGGGCGCGAAGGGTTGGTGGCCTCGAATCCGGTGCTCGATGTGCGCGCGCCCAAGGCCGCCAAACCCCTGCCCAAGGCCTTGAGTGTGGACGATGCCGTGCAGCTGGCGAGCTTTCAAGCCTTGGACGCCGACCCCTGGCTGGAAGCGCGTGACGCGGCCATGGTCGAGCTGCTGTACGGCGGGGGCTTGCGGGTGGCTGAATTGACCGGACTCGACGTTCAGGCCAGCGACGCCGCGCGCGGCTGGGTTGATTTGGCAGCGGGCGAAGCCCATGTGCTGGGCAAGGGCAGCAAGCGGCGTATTGTGCCGGTGGGTGCCAAAGCGGTGCAGGCGCTGCAAGCCTGGCTGCGGGTGCGCGACCTTGCGTTGCCTGTGGCGCCGGATGTGACCGTGGCTGGCGCGTCGCCCCGGGCGGCGCTGTTCATCGGCCGCAATGGCACGCGACTCACCTCACAATCCATCTGGCAGCGTGTGCGCCAGCGCAGCCTGCAGGCTGGACTGGCGGCACCCGTGCATCCACACATGTTGCGCCACTCGTTTGCTAGCCATGTGCTGCAGTCGAGCAGTGACCTGCGTGGCGTACAAGAGTTGCTGGGTCATGCCAACATCAGCACCACGCAGATTTACACCCGGCTCGACTTTCAGCACCTGGCCAAGGCCTATGATGCAGCCCATCCGCGCGCGCACCTGAAACCCGGTGCGTCAGGTGGTTCAAAATAGTGGGTGGTGACAATTTTTTCAATAGGTGACTTATGCAAAAGCAAATCAATGTGGTGCTGGACAAAGGCGTCGAATTTTCTTTTCATGTGCCCGACGGCGCGCCGCTGGCACATGATGCCGCGCGTGCCTGGCTGGACCACCAGTTCACCGCGCTCGACTGCGAGCCCTTGCGGGCCAGTGGCAAAGTGCTCACGGCTGACAAGATTCTGGTGGTGACCCAGGCCGCCGGGGCCGCCCTGCTGGGCGACGCCAAGTGGTCGGCTGACTATGTGGCTGCGGTCACGGCTGCCCTGGGCAAACCGATGATCCGCGTCGACGTGCCGGCCATGGCGATCACCTATTGAAAGCGATTCGCCTGCGCGCGGGCAAAGAGCGCTCGCTGCTGCGTCGTCATCCCTGGATTTTTGAGTCGGCCATTGCCAAGGGCGGTGGTGATACCGGCGAAACCGTGCGGGTGGAGTCGGATCAGGGCCAGTTTTTGGGCTGGGCGGCTTTCAGCCCGACCTCGAAAATTCGCGCCCGGGTCTGGAGCTTTGACGAAGCGCAGCGCATTGACGCGGCGTTTTTTACGGCGGCCTGTGCCCGCGCTGTCAAGGCCAGAACCCGGTTTGACATCCAGAGCAATGCCATGCGACTGGTGCACGGCGAATCCGATGGCCTGCCGGGCTTGATTGTTGACCGTTATGGCGACACGCTGGTGGCACAGTTCACCTCAAGCGGCGTGGAGCGCTGGAAAGAGCCCATTGCCGATGCGCTGCTGGCCGCCACTGGCCTTGCCAAACTCTACGAGCGCAGCGATGCCAGCAGCCGTGCACTGGAAGGTTTGCCCGAGGCCACGGGCTGGCTGCGCGGGCAAGGCGAGGTGGAACTTGTGTTGCAGGAACATGACTGGCAACTGGCGGTCAACATCGCCGACGGTCACAAAACCGGCTTTTACCTGGACCAGCGCGAAAGCCGCAAGCGTTTTGCCGACTACGCGCGTCGCCTCAAATTTGCGCGCGTGCTCAATTGTTACTGCTATACCGGCGGTTTCACGGTGGCGGCGCTCATGGGTGGCGCGGACCATGTGACCTCCATCGATTCATCGGGTCCGGCGCTGGAAAAGGCGGCAGCCAATGTAACTTTGAATGGTTTTGCGGCCAGCCGCGCCAGCTTCATGGACGCCGACGTCAATGCGTCTTTGCGCCAATTCATCGACCAAGGCCGCAGCTTTGATGCCATCGTGCTCGATCCGCCCAAGTTTGCACCCACCGTGGCCCATGCAGAGCGCGCCGCACGGGCTTACAAAGACATCAACCGGCTGGCGTTCAAGCTGTTGGAGCCCGGCGGGGTGCTGTTCACCTACAGTTGCTCTGGTGGCATCAGCGCCGACTTGTTCCACAAGATTGTGGCCTCGGCAGGCTGCGATGCCGGTGTGGATGGTTATATCCATGAGCGCATGGGCGGCGCACCCGACCACCCCATGACGGTCAATTTCCCCGAGGGTGAATACCTGAAAGGTTTGGTGGTGATGCGAAAATGAGCCGTTAGCCCGGGTCGTTACACTCGCACCCTTTGCACATGCCCTGATATGAGCCTCATTCCTGCCACTATCCTCACCGGTTTTCTCGGCTCCGGCAAAACCACGCTGCTGAAACGCGTGCTGTCAGAAGCCCACGGCCAGAAGATCGCCATCATCGAAAACGAGTTTGGCGAAGAAAACATTGACAACGACATTTTGGTGACTGACTCCAAAGAGCAGATCATCCAGATGAGCAACGGCTGTATTTGCTGCACCATTCGCGAAGACCTGCGCGAGGCACTGCAACTGCTGGCGGCCAAAAAGCGCCAGGGCCTGCTTGATTTTGACCGCGTGGTGATCGAGACCACCGGCCTGGCCGATCCGGGCCCGGTGGCACAGACCTTTTTCATGGACGACGAGATTGCCGAGAGTTACCTGCTTGACTCGATCCTGACGTTGGTGGATGCCAAACACGCCAACCAGCAGCTCGATGACCGCCAGGAGGCGCGCCGTCAGGTCGGGTTTGCCGACCAGATATTCATCAGCAAGACCGATTTGGTATCCGTTGAAGAAACTGCCGACCTGATGTACCGGCTCAAACACATGAACCCGCGTGCGCCGCAGCAAGCCGTGCATTTTGGCGAAGTGGCGTTAAGTGACGTGTTTGATTTGAGGGGCTTTAACCTCAACAGCAAGCTCGACATCGACCCGGATTTCCTCAAGGAAGACGAGTCTGCAGGCCATGACCATGGTCATGATCACGAACACGAACACGAACACGAACACGAACACGGCGAGCACTGCGACCACCCGTCGCACCAGCACGGCCACCATCACGCCCATGAAGATGATGTGAAGAGCTTTGTGTTTCGCTCGGAGCGCCCTTTTGATCCGGCCAAGCTGGAAGACTTTTTGGGTGCCATTGTCAACATTTACGGTCCACGCATGTTGCGCTACAAAGGTGTGCTGTACATGCAGGGCACCGAACGCAAGGTTATTTTTCAGGGCGTGCACCAGTTGATGGGCAGCGACCTGGGCCCGGTCTGGGGTCAGGACGAGACGCCGTGCAGCAAAATGGTCTTCATTGGCATTGACCTGCCCAAAGATATATTTTTGCAGGGTATGGCGCAGAGTCTGGTGTGAGATTATTTAACCCACCGTCCTTGTGTTTGTCGCACTTTTGCAAATCATCGGGTTTTTTTCGGCCAAGCCTGTACACTCGCGCGCCAGTGAAATATCCTTGCCTGAGCTTGCCAGCATGACAAACCAGACGCCAACCGTTCAGGATTAACCTGTCAGGAGGTCACCCGTGAAAGCGCAAATTGCCAAACCAAAAGCGACTGAAAAAATCCCCGCAGTTGGTGTTGAACCTGCCAAACCCGCGAAAGCGGCCAAGGCAGTGACTGCCTCCAAAGTGATGGCAGCAGGTCAACCCAAAGTGGCCAAGGTCAGCGTTGCACCAGTGACCAAGCCTGTGGTATCCGTTTCCAAGAAAAGGCCCCAAAACGTGACTACACAATCCCCTGTATCCTCCAAAGTGGCTGCAACAGCCGCCGCCAAGCCGGTAGCCAAAGTCGCCGCCCCTGCCACCCAAATGACACCCTCCGGCGTGCCCGTGCGTACCGGTCGGCCTTCTTCGCGTCTGGCCCAATTAACCGTGCCTTCGATGGCTCAGACGGTGGCCTCGACGGCCGCCAAATCGAGCTTTTCCCAACTCTCCAGTGTGATGCCCATCGTTTCACCCCTGGCGTCTTCCGTCAAAAAAGACAAGAAGTTGGCCAACAACTGGAAAACTACGCCGGTTGGCGAACTGACCGATGCCGAAATTCTGGCGATGCCGGACGAAGAGTACATGAACGATACGCAATTGGCGTATTTCCGGCTGAAATTGGTCAATCTCAAGAATGACATGCTCAGTAATGCGGGTGAAACCACTGAGCATTTGCGCGAAGACACGGTGGTGGTGCCGGACCCGGCTGACCGAGCCACCATCGAAGAAGAGCATGCCCTGGAGTTGCGTACCCGTGACCGCGAGCGCAAACTGCTCAAAAAGATAGAGCAGTCGATCACACGCATTGATGCCGGTGACTATGGCTACTGTGACGAGACCGGCGAAGCCATCGGTGTGGGCCGCCTGCTGGCCCGGCCCACGGCCACGCTGTCGCTGGAGGCGCAGCAGCGCCGCGAGCTTAAACAAAAAATGTTTGGCGACTGAGTCTGGCTGGCAGCACCCGGTGTTGGTTTTAAAGTATGGCGACGCAACAAAACAAATCTGGCTTGTTCTCAAAAGTTGCCAAATTTGTCCGCAATCCAAATGTTCATTGGGGTGACCTGGACAAGCTGGCGCCAGAGCCGCAGGGCGTGCCCGAGCCGCTGCTGGAGCAAAACCGGCAGTCGCTGAAAGACATGATTGAGCGTAAGCGTCATGAAGACGCTGTGCGCAAGCGTGAATTTGACCAGTTAAGGCAACTGCTTCGCGAGGCGCCCCTTGGCAGGCCGGACACCTCCGCCAAGTCATCTTTTCTTGGGGGAGCGGCGTCGATTAGTTCTGATTTTGATGATCGGGCCTTGACCATCCGGAAAATTGACGAAATTGAAGTCCAGATGTCCAAGCAGTGGTGGAAAGGAAACAAGCAGCCTATGGCAGAGGCTGCTTCACCGCCCTCGCCTCCGGCGTCCGATACCGGTCCTGAAAGCTTGTTTGCGGCGACGCAGATGACCAGTCCGATGCATACGGCAGATGATGTGGCGACCCTGATTGGCCAGGAGACGACGGCCCAGCTTTGGTCCGGTTTGCGCGTTGATGCACAGTCCGCGCGTGCGGAAATTCAGTTACCGCAAGTAGACATCAAGGGCATGGAGCCTCCTGAAGTGTTCAAGCCGGAGATCTGTGACAACTTTTCGGACCCTGACCTGGAAGAGGCAGCGGTACTTTTTGCCAACGCCGATGATGCCGGTGCCGAGACTGTTCTGTTGAAGGCGTTGCGCGCACAGCCTGTATTGACCATGGTGGTACAGGCGCAAGCACAAGCCCTGTTTGACTTTTATCGCAGTTTGGGGCAGCAGGCTAATTTTGAGCGGGAAGCCTTGCGTTATGCGCAGCAATTTGGCTGTTCCGCACCGGTTTGGTTGCCCTCAAGCATTACGCCAAATGGGCTGCCAACGGATTTGGCGTCAGCGGTGGTTTGGCTTTGCCCTGCGCAACTTGACCTGCCCGCGCTGGCACAACTGCCCGCCCATTTGCCCTCTGACCATGGTTTGTCATTAAATTGGTCAAGTTTGCAATCGATCACAGCATCGGCTGCGCAGGATTTGGCCACTTTGGTGACCAGCTGGAGCGAGCAGGAAGGCAGCCTGTATTTTGAACACGTTGATGTGTTGGAGCAGGTTCTTCGTCAGGCGACGCCCAGGGGCGTGCGTCAAACCGCTCCTTTCTGGTGGTCTTTGCGCATGGACTTGTTGCGCATTTTGCAGGCGCAGGATGAATTTGAAGTGGCTGCACTTGAGTATTGCCTCACCTATGAAGTGGCGCCAGATCCATGGCATCCGGCCAAATGTGTGCTGCAGGTCAACCGATCTGATGCCACCAAGCCGGTCCTGTCGCCAGCGCAGGCAGCTGCAGCCAAGCCGCAACATTTGGAACTGGCGGGTGAACTCCAGGGAGATGCCACCAATGCGTTGACCTCTTTGGATGAAGCCAAGCCACAAGCGCAAACGCTGGTCATTTCTTGCAGCAAGCTGATCCGGGTCGATTTTTCTGCTGCTGGCAGCATTTTGAACTGGGTGGCGCGGGCTCAGGCGCTGGGTTGCCAGATTGAATTCAGGGATGTTTCCTTTTTGGTCGCCGCATTTTTTAATCTCATTGGCATCAACCAGCACGCGCAGGTGCTGACGCGAACCCATTAGGCAAAAGAGGAATCTTATGGAGCAATTTCACGGCACCACCATCATCAGTGTGCGCCGCAACACACCCCAGGGTGTGCAGGTCGCCATTGGCGGGGATGGCCAGGTGACGCTGGGCAACATCGTTGTCAAGGGCACAGCGCGCAAGGTGCGCAAGCTCTACCACGGCAAAGTGCTGGCCGGTTTTGCCGGCGCCACGGCCGATGCCTTTACGCTGTTTGAACGTTTTGAGGCCAAACTCGAAAAACACCAGGGTCATCTTGTGCGCGCCGCCATCGAGCTCACCAAGGACTGGCGCACCGACCGTGTGTTGCGCCGTCTGGAGGCCATGCTGGCGGTGGCAGACCTGGAGGCCTCTTTGATCATTACCGGCAACGGCGACGTGCTGGAGCCCGAAAACGGCATTGTGGCCATTGGCTCCGGCGGTGCCTATGCCCAAGCGGCGGCCATCGCCCTGCTCAACCACACCGACTTGTCGGCCACCGACATGGTTAAAAAATCGCTTGAAATTGCCGGTGAGATTTGTATCTATACCAACATGAACCACACGATAGAAAGTCTTTAATACCATGTGGGTCAGATCAATAATTGCATAGCAATTTTGCTCTGACCCCTTCATTTTGTCGGATGCTCTGTTGGCTGCCTTGCGGGACAGACCAAGATTTGCGCAGCAAATTTGCTCTGTCCTCAACTGACTAGGTTTCTGTCCTCAACTGATTAAATATGTCTACTCTCACCCCTCAAGAAATCGTCGCCGAGCTCGACAAACACATTGTTGGCCAGCAGCAGGCCAAACGTGCGGTGGCGATCGCCCTGCGCAATCGCTGGCGCCGCCAGCAGGTTGGCCCTGAGCTGCGCAGCGAGATCACACCTAAGAATATTTTGATGATTGGCCCCACGGGCGTCGGCAAAACCGAAATCGCACGCCGTCTGGCACGCCTGGCCGATGCCCCGTTCATCAAGGTCGAGGCCACCAAGTTCACTGAAGTGGGTTACGTGGGCAAAGACGTCGACGCCATCATCCGTGATCTGGCCGATATTGCGGTCAAGCAAACGCGCCAGGTCGAGACCAAAAAAGTGCGCGAGCGTGCTGCCGACGCCGCTGAAGAGCGCGTGCTCGACATTCTGATTCCGATGCCACGTCAGGAGTTTGGTGTGGTGGCTGCCGTCGAACCCGAGAGCACGGCGCGCCAGACCTTTCGTAAAAAGCTGCGCGAGGGCCAGCTCAATGACCGCGACATCGAGCTGGATGTGGCACAAAACACGCCCCAGCTTGAGATCATGGGCCCGGCCGGCATGGAGGAAATGACCGAGCAATTGCGCGGCATGTTTGGTCAGCTTAACCAGAACAAGGTGCACAAGCGCAAGCTCAAGATTGCCGAAGCCCTCAAGCTGCTGGCGGAAGAAGAGGCCGCCAAACTGGTCAACGAAGACGAGATCAAAACTCGGGCTCTGCACATGCTGGAGCAAAACGGCATTGTTTTTATTGACGAAATTGACAAGGTCACGTCGCGCGCGGAAGGCAGTGGTGCCGAGGTTTCGCGTCAGGGCGTGCAGCGCGACCTGTTACCGCTGGTCGAAGGCACCACCGTGTCCACCAAGTACGGCATGGTCAAGACGGACCATATTTTGTTTATCGCCTCGGGTGCGTTCCATTTGAGCAAACCCAGTGACCTGATTCCCGAGCTGCAGGGGCGGTTTCCGATTCGGGTTGAGTTGCAGTCGCTCTCGGTCGCAGATTTTGTGGCGATCCTGACGCAAACCACGGCCTCGCTGGTCAAGCAATACCAGGCGCTGCTGGCCACCGAGCAGGTGACGGTTGAATTTTCGGAGGCCGGCATTCAACGGCTGGCGCAGATTGCCTTTGATGTCAACGAACGTACCGAAAACATTGGCGCGCGCCGCCTGTCCACTGTGATGGAGCGCCTGCTCGACGAAGTCAGTTTCAATGCAGCTAACCTCTGCGGACAGATCGTGCAGGTCGATGCCGACTACGTCGATTCACGCCTGGGCGAACTCAGTCAGAACGAAGATTTGAGCAGGTATATCCTCTAAACCTGAGACCTTGCGGGTCAGACCACTCGCAACGCGACGTGCTCTGACCCCAACACTTTGTCGGATGTCCTGCCTTGCGGGTCAGACCACTCGCAACGCGACGTGCTCTGACCCCAACACTTTGTCGGATGTCCTGTCTTGCGGGCCAGACCACTCGCAACGCGACGTGCTCTGACACCAACTGATTAGATGGTTTCCTCATACATCACATTCACTTAGGCTGCTAAGTGCTTCATTTAGAACGATTTTTAACCTGAATCTGGTTTTTGAGTCGCTTCTAAGTCTTTGATTTCATTGTAAAAATTTATTGCAAAGTGGTTTGCGTGGATGGTTTTTGCTGCTACAGTGCAAAAAAGTGCAATTTAGTGGTGAATTGTGCTTTTACACCACCATTTCCCAGTTCATTTTGAAAATTAAAGGTTAGTTATCGTGTTCCAAGGGGCTTCCTCATTGAGTCTGGATGCTAAGGGTCGGCTGTCTGTGCCAACCCGGCATCGTGACGTCTTGAGTGCCCTGGCCGCTGGCCAGCTCACCATCACCAAACACCCGCACGGCTGCCTGATGATCTTCCCGCGCCCAGAATGGGAAAAATTCCGCGACCGTATTGCCGCTTTGCCCATGTCGGCGCAATGGTGGAAGCGGATATTTTTGGGTAATGCCATGGACGTCGAGATTGACGGTACCGGCCGTGTGCTGATTTCGCCCGAACTGCGTGCGGCTGCGGGTATTGCCAAGGAATCGGTGTTACTGGGTATGGGCAACTTTTTTGAGTTGTGGGACAAAGCCACCTACGACGCCCAGGAAGCCCAGGCCATGCAAGGTGATATGCCTGATGTCTTCAAGGACTTCTCTTTCTGAAGGCCCGTGGTGGAAACTACATGGACCCATACCACCGTCTTATTGAGTGAAGCAGTCGACGCTTTGCTGGGGGCGACTGACGCTGCGGGTGACGCGGCCGAGGCGCAGCCCACCCCTCAGGCGTCGGTGTTTGTCGATGCCACGTTTGGGCGCGGCGGTCACAGCCGCCTGATTCTGTCCCGGTTGCCAGCCGACGCCCGCCTGATTGCCTTTGACAAGGACCTGGACGCGCTGGCAGAAGCCGCCGCCATCACCGATCCCCGTTTTTCCATTCGCCACCAGGGCTTTAGCCATTTGGGTGAGTTGCCGCCTGCCAGTGTGGCCGGGGTGCTGCTTGACCTGGGCATCAGTTCACCCCAAGTGGACAACCCGGCGCGCGGATTCAGTTTCAGGGGCGAAGGTCCGCTGGACATGCGCATGGACACCACGCGGGGTCAAAGCGTGGCCGAGTGGCTGGCCCATGCCGAGCTTGATGAAATTCTGGAGGTGATCCGTGATTTTGGTGAAGAACGGTTTGCTGGCGCCATTGCAAAGGCGATTGTTGTGCGCCGGCAGGCACGAGGTCCTATTTCAACCACCACTGAATTGGCCCAGCTCGTGGCTGACGCAGTCAAAACCCGCGAGCCGGGCAAGGACCCGGCAACGCGTACATTTCAGGCTTTTCGGATTTTTATCAATGCCGAGCTTGAAGAGCTGCAGCAGGCCTTAGCGGCCACGCTCAGGGTGCTGCAGCCTGGTGGGCGGCTGGTAGTGATCAGTTTTCATTCGCTTGAAGACCGCATCGTCAAACAGTTCCTGACCAAGCATTCGCGCGAGGTGTTTGACCGCCGGGCACCGTTTGCGGCCCCCCAGGTGATGCAATTCAAGGTGCTGGCGCGTGTCAAGCCCGGGGCCGCCGAGGTGGCCGCCAACCCGCGTTCGCGCAGTGCCATCATGCGGGTGGCCGCGCGTATGGGTCCGGTCACCGCGGAGCAGCGCCCATGATGCGGCTTAATCTGGTGCTGCTGCTGGGTGTGTTGCTCAGCGCCCTGTACCTGGTCAACGTCCAGTATGAGTCGCGCCGGGTCTACTCCGAGCTTGATCGGGCGAAGTCGCAAGCACTCAAGCTGGCTGCAGAAAACGAGCGTTTGCAGGTCGAAAAGCGGGCCCAGGCTACCTCGGCCCGGATTGAAAGCCTGGCCAGCTCGAAACTGCAAATGCGTTCAGCAACGCCGGCGGTGACCACCTATGTCAGTTACGCCAGCGGTGCCTCCGCGCCAGGTCTTCCAATCAGCGCGGCCGGGGAGCGCCTGCCATGAGCCGCAGCATTGCCTACACCTGCAGTCCCCTGCTGGCCAGCCCAACGCCCGTGTGGCGCAGCAAGTTCATTGTGGCCGCCATTGCCCTGGCTTTTGCCGGGCTGGTGGTGCGGGCGGTCTACATCCAGGTGATCGAAAATGACTTTTTTCAACGGCAGGGTGAAGTGCGTTTTGCTCGCACGCTGGCGCTGCCAGCCAGCCGTGGCCGCATACTGGATCGCAATGGCATTGTGCTGGCGTCCAGCATTCCGGTGCCCAGCATCTGGGCCATTCCGGAAGATGTGCCGCGCGAGGCCGACGGGCTGAAAAAATTGTCTAAATTGCTCGACATGCCGCTGGCCGAGCTCAATAAAAAACTTGAAGACGAAGACAAGACCTTTGTCTGGCTCAAGCGCCAGGTGGATGAGTCGGTCGGCAACGAGATCGCGGCGCTGGGCTTAGGCGGCATTTACCAACGCAAGGAATACAAACGCCAGTACCCCGAAGGCGAAGCTGCTGCCCACGTGGTGGGCTTTACCAACGTGGAAGACCAGGGCCAGGAAGGCATGGAGCTGACGTTCAACAAGGAGCTTGGCGGACGCAACGGCTCGCGGCGCGTGATCAAGGACCGCATGGGTCGGGTGGTGGAAGATCTGCGTGAGCAAATTGCACCGGTGGACGGCCGCGACCTGCAGCTCAGCATCGACAGCAAGGTGCAGTTCTTTGCCTTTCAGACGCTCAAGGAGGCGGTGCAGTTGCACAAGGCCAAGGCCGGCAGTGTGGTGGTGCTGGATGTGCACACCGGTGAGGTGCTGGCGCTGGCCAACTACCCCAGTTTTGTGCCCGACAAACGCCGCAACCTGAGCGGGGCGCAGCTGCGCAACCGGGCCCTGACCGACACCTTCGAGCCGGGTTCCACGATGAAGCCCTTTGTCATCGCCGCGGCGCTGAACCAGGGCATGGTGACACCGGAAACAAAAATCCAAACCGCCCCGGGGCGCTTGACCATTGGCAGCGCCACCATCAGTGATTCGCACGCTCATGGCATCCTGAGCGTGAACGAAGTGATCCAGAAGTCGAGCAATATCGGCACCGCCAAGATCGCTTTGCAAATGCAACCCCGCAAGATGTGGGAGATGTACAGCCAGGTGGGTTTTGGGCACAAGCCCGAACTGCCTTTTCCGGGTGCCGTGAGCGGTCGGCTGCGGCCCTACAAGAGCTGGCGCCCGATCGAGCAGGCCACCATGAGCTACGGCTATGGGGTGTCAGTGAGCCTGTTTCAGCTGGCCCATGCCTACACCATTTTTGGTCGTGACGGCGACCTGGTGCCGGTGACCATGTTCAAGATGAGCGAGCCTGCCATGGGCGTGCCTGTGATCGAGGCCCGTCATGCCCGCGATGTACGCCACATGCTGCATCTGGTGACGGGTCCGGGCGGCACGGCGCAAAAAGCACAGGCCATGGGCTACTCGGTCGGAGGCAAAACCGGGACCGCACACAAGGTCGAGGGCAAGGGTTACGCCGACAAAAAATACCGTGGCGTTTTTGCTGGTCTGGCGCCCATCGACGCGCCCCGTATTGCCGTGGCGGTGATGATTGACGAGCCCAGCAATGGCAAGTACTTCGGTGGTGACACCGCAGCTCCGGTGTTCAGTCAGACGGTGCAGCAAACCCTGCGTGTGCTGGGTGTTGCACCAGATATGTCGGTGAAGCCGCAGGTGATCACCGACGCCGTGGAAGAAAGCTTCTGATGCTGCAGCAACTGTACAAGCCCCAAGACGCCGCCGCCTGGTTGCGCGCGCGTGTCACTGGCGCGCTGCGCACCGACAGCCGCCAGGTCCATCCGGGCGACGGTTTTCTGGCCTGGCCCGGTGCTGCAGTTGATGCCCGCGCCCATGTGGCCGCTGCTCTGGCGGCGGGTGCCGGGGCCTGTTTGGTGGAACAGGACGGCGTGTCTGCCTTTGCCTTCAGCGACCCGCGTGTCGCCACCTACCCGGGCTTGAAAGCTGCCAGCGGCCTGGTAGCAGATGCCTGGTTTGGGGCCCCGAGCCAAGCTCTGGCTGTGCTGGCCGTGACCGGCACCAACGGCAAGACCTCAAGCACCTGGTGGCTGGCGCAAGCCTTATCCAACCTGGCGTCAGCCGCTCCCATTCCCTGCGCTGTGGTGGGAACCCTGGGCGTGGGTGTGCCGCCCGATCTGGTGAGCACGGGCCTCACCACCCCCGACCCGGTTGCGCTGCAGGCGGCATTTGCCGAATTCGTCAGACAAGGCCTGCAAGCCTGTGCCATCGAGGCCTCGTCGATCGGAATTGAAGAGCAACGGCTGGCGGGCACCCGGATTCATACGGCGGTGCTGACCAATGTGACGCAGGACCATCTGGATTACCACGGGGACATGGCCAGTTATTGGCGAGCCAAGGCCAGCCTGTTTGTCTGGCCGCAGCTGCGCGCGGCCGTCATCAATGTCGATGACCCTTGTGGTGCGGAACTGGCCGAGCGCTTGGTCGGTGGGGCGTTGGACCTGTGGACGCTGTCGATCACCCCCGGTGTCGCCAATCGGGCCCGGTTGCAGGCGCAGGACATTCGTTATGAAGTCCAGGGCGTGGCGTTTACCGTGGTCGAGGGGCTGCAACAGCTGCCGCTGACGACGCAGCTCATTGGCGCTTTTAATGTGAGCAATGTGCTCGGTGTGATTGCTGCCATGCGCACCCTGGGCGTTGCCCTGGCCGACGCGGTGCAAGCCTGTGCGCATTTGACACCGGTGCCCGGGCGCATGGACTGTGTCAGCGTTCCCGGCCAGCCTTTGGTGGCGGTCGATTACGCCCACACGCCCGACGCACTGGTGAAAGCGCTGGACGCCCTGCGGCCCCAGGCCCAGGTGCGCGGCGGCCGTTTGTGGTGCGTGTTTGGCTGTGGCGGTAACCGCGACAACGCCAAGCGTCCGCTGATGGGCGCCGTGGCCGCCGCCCATGCCGACCGCGTGGTGGTCACCAGTGACAACCCGCGTGATGAGGCCATGGACGCCATCATCAGTCAGATCCTGCTGGGCCTGACCGGGCTGGCTGGGGTCCAGGTGGAGCCGGACCGGGCCCGCGCCATTGCCCAAACCCTGGCGCAGGCCAGCCCGGCTGACGTGGTGTTGCTGGCCGGCAAGGGCCACGAGGACTACCAGGAAATGGCGGGTGAGCGACTGCCTTTCTCTGACATCGAACAGGTCAAGCAGGTTTTGGCCCGGCTTGGCCAAGCGCGTCAGGAGCCAAGCGCATGAGCGCCATGATGACCCTGCAGCAAGTGGCCACCTGGCTGGAACCCGCGCAGTTGCTGAGCTGTGGGCTGGATCCGGCACAGGTGTTGATTGCGCGCGTGCACACCGACACACGCACGCTGGCACCCGGCGACCTGTTTGTGGCACTGCATGGCGAGCGCTTTGATGGCAATGATTTTTTGCAGGAGGCGCGAGTCAAGGGTGCGGTCGCCGCGATTTGTCAGGGCGACGCTGCGCTGGAGAAACTGCGCCAGGCCGGTTTGCCGGGTCTGCTGGTGCCAGATGCACGGCTGGCGCTGGCGCAACTGGCCATACACTGGCGTGCGCAATTTCACCTGCCGCTGATCGCAGTGACCGGCTCCAATGGCAAAACCACGGTGACACAAATGATTGCCAGCATTCTGCGCGCCCGGGCGCCTGAGGCCTTTCTGGCCACGCAAGGCAACCTGAACAACGACATCGGTGTGCCCTTGACCGTGCTGGGCTTGCGCACGCACCACCGCCTGGCCGTGGTCGAACTCGGCATGAACCACCCTGGCGAAATCGCTGCTCTGGCGGCCATTGCCCAGCCCACGGTGGCGCTGGTCAACAACGCCCAGCGCGAACATCTGGAGTTCATGGCCACCGTTGACGCCGTGGCGCAGGAAAACGGCACGGTGATTGATGCCTTGCCCGCCAATGGCGTGGCCGTGTTCCCGTTGGATGATGCCTACAGCGCGTTATGGGCTGACAAGGCGGGGTCGCGTGCTTGCCTGTGCTTTGCTCAGCCGGGTCTGCCGAATCGGGTAGCGACACCGCACATGGACCGTGAACCCGGTAGGGCGAACTTGTCCCCGCCTGGTCGACTGAAGTCGACCCTACAAAAGCCATGGTTGGTGCAAGTCGGCCCCACAAAAGACGTGCACACCACGCAAACGGTTTGGTCCGGCGCGGCCTGGCAGGTCAGCGCCATGACGCCGCAAGGCGAACTGCGCTACGCCCTGCACATTGCAGGCGCCCACAACGTCAAAAATTCACTTGCGGCCGTGGCTTGCGCGCTGGCCGCCGGGGTGCCGCTGGCTGCGATTGCGACCGGGCTGGAAGCCTTTGAGCCGGTCAAGGGCCGCTCGCGGGCGCTGCTGGTGCAGCACAGCGGCCATGCCATCACGCTGGTCGATGACACCTACAACGCCAACCCCGACTCGGTACGTGCCGCCATCGAGGTGTTGGCTGCGCTGCCCGGGCCGCGCCTGCTGGTGCTGGGCGACATGGGCGAAGTGGGCGACCAGGGGCCGCAGTTTCATGCCGAGGCCTTGCAGCTGGCGCTGGCGCAGCACATCGAAAAAATCATTGTCACCGGGGCGGCCTGCACCCAGGCTGCGGCGGCACTGGACGCGATTGACGTGTATGTCGACATGGGCGCCGTGCAGACGGCCGTGCTGGCGGCGCTGCCTGAGGCGGCCAGCGTGTTGGTAAAGGGCTCGCGCTTTATGAAGATGGAGCGGGTGGTCGAGGCCATTATGCAGGCCGCAACACAGGACAAGGAGACCGCCCCATGCTGATCTGGCTCACCCAATGGCTGCAAACCCTGTCGCCTGATCTGGGCTTTTTACGGGTTTTTCAGTACCAGACCTTTCGCGCCGTGATGGCCGCGTTGACTGCGCTGCTGATGGGCCTGGCCGCCGGCCCCTGGGTGATTCGGCGCCTGACTGCGCTCAAGATTGGCCAGCCGATCCGCGGGTACGGTATGGACACGCACCACGTCAAAAGCGGCACGCCCACCATGGGCGGGGTGCTGATCCTGCTGTGTATTGCCCTGTCGACGCTGCTCTGGTTTGACTGGAGCAACCGCTTTGTCTGGATCGTGCTGCTGGTCACGCTGGGCTTTGGCGCCATCGGCTGGTCGGACGACTGGCGCAAGGTGGTCAACAAGGACCCCGAGGGCATGCCCTCGCGTGAGAAATACCTGTGGCAGTCGCTGATTGGCCTGTTGGCGGCGCTCTACCTGGTGTTCAGCATTTCCGAGAACACCAACTACCGCGTGCTGGAGTTGTTTTTTACCTGGGTGCAGTCCGGCTTTGACTTGAGCCTGCCGCCCAAGGCCGGTCTCATGGTGCCATTTTTCAAGGAAATCAGCTACCCGCTGGGGGTGCTGGGTTTTGTGCTGTTGACCTACCTGGTGATCGTCGGCTCCAGCAACGCGGTGAACCTGACTGATGGCCTGGACGGCCTGGCCATCATGCCGGTGGTGATGGTGGGGGCTTGCCTGGGTGTCTTTGCCTACGTCACCGGCAACTCGGTTTTTGCCCGCTACCTGTTCCTGCCGCATATTCCGGGCGCGGGTGAGTTGATGGTTTTCTGCGCTGCCATGGCCGGTGCGGGCCTGGCGTTTTTGTGGTTCAACACGCATCCGGCGCAGGTCTTCATGGGCGACGTGGGCGCACTGGCGCTGGGCGCCGCATTGGGCACCATTGCCGTGATCGTGCGTCAGGAAATTGTGCTGGCCATCATGGGTGGTGTGTTTGTTGCCGAGGCCGTGTCGGTGATGCTGCAGGTGACGTATTTCAAGTACACCAAGAAGCGTTTCGGTCAGGGCCGACGCATTCTGAAGATGGCGCCCTTGCACCACCATTTTGAGAAAAGTGGCTGGAAAGAGACCCAGGTGGTGGTGCGTTTCTGGATCATCACCATGCTCTTGTGCCTGGTGGGTTTAAGTACCTTGAAGCTGCGCTAAAGATGAACCACTTGCACCACCACCATGTGCTGATTCTTGGGCTGGGTGCGTCCGGGCTGGCCATGGCGTGCTGGTGCGCACGCAGTGGCGCCCAGGTCACGGTGGCTGACACGCGCACCGCGCCGCCGCAATGGGCTGCGCTGCAGCGCGATGTGCCTGCTGCGCGATTGGTGACGGGGCCGCTGGATGCCGCGTTGTTGCAGGGCGGCATCACGGCCGTGTTCAAGAGCCCGGGCCTGAGTCCGGCGGACATTGCGCCCTTGTCAGAGGCAGCCCAGGCCATGGCCATTCCGGTGGCAGGTGAGCTGACCCTGTTCGCACAAGCGCTGGCAGCACTCAAGTCCAGCCGGGACTACGCGCCCAAGGTGCTCGCCATCACCGGCACCAACGGCAAGACCACCGTGACTTCGCTCACCGGCCAACTGGTTGAGCGCTCTGGCAAAACCGTGGCGGTGGCGGGCAACATCGGTCCGACCCTGCTCGACACGCTCATGACGCGGCTGGACGCCCAGGCCCTGCCCGAGGTCTGGGTGCTGGAACTGTCGAGTTTCCAGTTGGAAGGTGAACGCAGTTTTGAGCCCACCGCCGGTGCCGTGCTCAACATCAGCCAGGACCACCTGGACTGGCACGGCGCGATGGCTGCCTATGTGCTGGCCAAGACAGCCGTCTTTGGTCAACAGGGTCTGATGGTGCTCAACCGCGAAGACGACGTGGTGATGCGTCTGCTGCCACCACCTGTGCGGGTGAAATTGCAGAAGCCCCGGCAGCGTGATTACGTCACTTTTGGTGGCGACATGCCGCAGCGCCCCGGCGACTTCGGCATTGAAACGGTCAACGGCATGGCCTGGCTGGTGCGCGCGCTGGAGGCCGACGAAACCATCAAGCCGCGCAAGGGCGAAACGCCTGAGCTGTTCATCCAACGCCTGATGCCAGCCGACGCGCTGCGCATTCGCGGCCGTCACAACGCCATCAATGCCTTATCGGCCCTGGCGCTGGCCTGTGCCGCCGGGTGTGCCTTGGGGCCCATGCTGTACGGTCTGCGCGACTACCGGGGCGAGCCGCACCGGGTACAGCCGGTGGGCATCGTCAACAGCATCGAGTTTTTTGACGACAGCAAGGGTACCAATGTCGGCGCCACGGTAGCGGCGTTGCAGGGTCTGGGCGCCGAGCGCAAGCTGGTGGTGATTCTGGGCGGCGAGGGCAAGGGTCAGGACTTCAGCCCGCTGGCTGATCCGGTGCACCGCTATTGCCGTGCCGTGGTGCTGATCGGGCGTGATGCGCCGCTGATTCGCGCTGCGCTGTTCGATGCCCAGGTGCCGCTGTTCGATGCCGATTCGATGGGGGACGCAGTGACCCAGGCCAGTGCGCAAGCCCGGTCGGGTGATGCGGTGCTGATGTCGCCCGCCTGCGCCAGCTTTGACATGTTTGACAACTACGAACACCGCGCCCGCCTATTTGTGCAGGCGGTACAAGCCCTGGCGCTTGATGCCGGTGCCATGCTGGAGGGCAGCCCATGAGCGCGATGGCGGCCCGTTTTCAAGGCCTGATGGGCTGGCTGGGTCGTGTCCGGGCACCGGCAGGTGACGTGTTGCCGGTGCGTTTGGGCGGCTCGCGCTTGTGGTCCACCGCGACCAGGCCGTCGCGTGCCCAGGGCTTTGATCAGCCGCTGGTGTGGGTCACGGTGGCTTTGTTGCTGTGGGGGCTGGTGATGGTGTATTCGGCTTCGATTGCGATGCCGGAAAACCCGCGCTTTGCCAGGTACACCCATACCTACTTTCTGGTGCGCCACGCGATGTGGCTGGTGATTGCTTTTGCGGTGGCGTTGCTGGCCTACCAGGTGCCGCTGGCGAGTTGGGAAAAGTTTGCCCGGCCGCTGTTTTTAATTTCGCTGGTGTTGCTGGCGCTGGTGCTGATTCCGCATGTGGGCAAGGTGGTTTATGGCGCACGGCGCTGGATCAGCCTGGGGCCGCTGAGCTTTCAGCCTTCCGAGCTGGCCAAGTTCACGGTGCTGCTGTACGCGGCCGACTACATGGTGCGCAAGATGGATGTCAAGGAACGTTTTTTCCGCGCCGTGCTGCCCATGGGTGCCGCCGTGGCCGTGGTCGGTGTGCTGCTGCTGGCCGAGCCCGACATGGGCGCCTTCATGGTGATTGCTGTGATTGCCATGGGTATTTTGTTTTTGGGCGGCGTCAACGCCCGCATGTTCTTTTTGATTGCCACCGTGCTGGTGGTGGCTTTTGGTTTGATGATCGCGGCCAGTGAGTGGCGCCGCGAGCGCATCTTTGCCTACCTGGACCCATGGAGTGAACAAAACGCGTTGGCCAAGGGCTACCAGCTCACCCATGCGCTGATCGCCATTGGCCGCGGTGAAATTTTTGGCGTTGGACTGGGCGGCAGCGTGGAAAAGCTCAATTGGTTGCCTGAGGCGCATACCGACTTTTTGCTGGCGGTGATTGGCGAAGAGTTTGGTCTGATTGGCGTGGTGACTGTGATCTGCCTGTTTTTCTGGCTGGTGCGCCGCATGATGCACATCGGGCGGCAAGCCATTGCGCTGGAGCGGGTGTTTGCCGGATTGGTGGCCCAGGGAGTGGCGATCTGGATGGGTTTTCAGGCCTTTATCAACATGGGCGTGAATCTGGGCGCCTTGCCCACCAAGGGTTTGACCTTGCCGCTCATGAGTTACGGCGGCTCGGCCATTCTGATCAACCTGGTC
>Ga0209211_10002362_pt1 | contig 32739 bp, 30 predicted proteins | sample RifGroA2_FD_183992 | JGI IMG/M metagenome (GOLD analysis project Ga0209211, IMG submission 183992) | Groundwater microbial communities from Rifle, Colorado, USA - Groundwater A2 (SPAdes) (version 2) | ecosystem: Environmental > Aquatic > Deep subsurface > Groundwater | place: Rifle, Colorado... | reverse complement strand
CCCGCTGGAGCCGTTCAACCGGGGCATATACCAGTTGAATGACGTGGTGGACCGCGCTGTGGTCAAGCCGGTGGCCACGGTGTACCGCGATGTGCTGCCGTCACCGGTGCGTATCGGGGTGACCAATTTTTTTGCCAACTTGCAAGATGCCTGGTCTTTTGTCAACAACACCCTGCAACTCAAGGGCGAAGCGGCAGGCAACAGCCTGGTACGTTTTGGTGTCAACACCCTTCTGGGTCTGGGCGGTGTGCTTGACATTGCCTCCGAGATGCAAATTGAGCGCCACACCGAAGACTTTGGCCAGACGCTGGGGTATTGGGGCGTGGGTGCAGGCCCCTACGTAATTTTGCCTTTGCTGGGCCCCTCAACCCTGCGCGACACGGTGGCTTCACCCATTGATGCCTACGGCAATTTTGTGGCGGGCATTGACCATGACGCGACGCGTAATGCACTGACCGCGGTGAATTTATTGAATCAGCGTTCCCGTTTGCTGGAGGCCTCCAAAATTTTGGACCAGGTTGCGCTGGATCCCTACACTTTTACCCGGGATGCCTTTTTGCAGCGGCGTCAAAATGCGGTGTACGACGGCGATCCGCCAGATGACGACGAGCCGGTTGAACCAACACAAGAAAATCAAGTCAAATGAACAGAATGGGAACGACATCATGAACAGACGTTTTTTAAGCCAAGGCCTGTTGGCCCTTGTCGCAAGCTGGTCCTTGCTCCTGTCGGTGCCTGTGCACGCCGCCGACGAAGCCCCAGATGCACTGATTAATCGGCTGACCAAGGAGGCACTTGACATCATCCAGGCCGACAAGGGAGTGCAGGCCGGTGATGTGTCGCGCATCATTGAACTGGTCGACGAAAAAGTCATGCCGCACCTGAACTTTCAACGCATGACCGCGTCTGCGGTCGGACCCGCCTGGCGCCAGGCGACTCCCGAGCAACGCAAGCGCCTGGAGGCTGAATTCAAGACCCTGTTGGTGCGCACCTACGCCGGTGCCATGAGCCAGGCCAGAAACCTGAGTTTCAGCGTCAAGCCCCTGCGCGCCGCACCCGAAGACAAGGAAGTGATTGTGCGCACCTTGATCACGGGCCGCGGTGACCCGGTACAGCTGGACTACCGGCTTGAAAAAACCCCGGGTGTGGGTGCCGGTTGGAAGATATTTAACCTCAATGTGCTGGGGGTTTGGCTGGTGGAAACCTACCGCAGCCAGTTTGCGCAGGAAATCAACGCCAAAGGGCTTGATGGCCTGATCGCCACGCTGACTGAGCGCAACAAGTCCAACGCGGCTGCCAACGCCCAGCCGGCCAAAGTTTGACATGCTGGTGTTGCCCGACGTTATCACGCAGGCCAACGCGGTGGCGTGTCTGGCTGCTTTGTCCAAAGAGTTGCCCGGTCAAGCCGCAGCCGAGGTAGACGCTGCGAAGCTGAGCCGCTTTGATTCGGCCGCTTTGGCCTTGTTGCTGGAAGTGCGCCGTCAGGCGCTCAAGTTGGGTAAGAAATTTGTCCTCAAGGGTGCCCCACAACGCCTGCAAGACTTGGCTGCTTTGTACGGCATCACCGAACTGTTGTCGTCCCAGCCTTAAGGCCCCGGTAAAATAGCGGCCCCATGCCCGCCATCTCATTCCAGTCCGTCTCCAAAAGCTACCCCTCCCCACGCGGCCCGCAGGGCGGCACCTTTCTTGCGCTTGACGACGTGAGTCTGGCCGTTGAAGAAGGGGAATTTTTTGGTCTGCTCGGCCCCAACGGCGCCGGAAAAACCACCCTGATCACTATTTTGGCGGGGCTTGCCAAGGCCAGTGCCGGGAGCGTCAGCGTGATGGGCCATGACGTACAAACCGACTTTGCCGCCGCCCGCCGTGCCTTGGGCGTGGTGCCGCAAGAGCTGGTGTTTGACCCTTTCTTCAATGTACGCGAGGCGCTGTTGTTCCAGTCAGGTTACTTCGGTGTCAAAAACAACGCTGCCTGGGTCGACGAACTGCTCGATAACCTGGGCCTTACTGACAAGGCCAACGCCAATATGCGCGCACTCTCGGGCGGCATGAAGCGCCGGGTTCTGGTGGCGCTGGCGCTGGTGCACAAACCGCCCGTGATTGTGCTGGACGAACCCACTGCCGGGGTTGACGTGGAGTTGCGCCAGACCTTGTGGCACTTTATTGCCAAGCTTAATAAACAGGGGCACACCGTTTTGTTGACCACCCATTACCTGGAAGAGGCAGAAGCCCTGTGCGGCCGTATTGCCATGCTGAAAACGGGCAAGGTGGTGGCGCTTGACAGCACCAGTGCGTTGCTCAGTGCGGCATCCGGCAATGTGTTGCGCTGCACGGTTGATGGCGACCTGCCACCCGATTTGGCCAGCCTGGCGCGTGTTACCGGGCGCGTGGTGCAATTGCCCGCCAAAGATGCGGGTGCCGTGGAACAATACTTGGCGCAAATCCGCCAGGCCGGCCTGCAGGCGCAAGACATCGAGATTCGTCGCCCCGACCTCGAAGACGTATTTTTAAAAGTGATGCAACAACACCCCGGCCGCGACGATCGGAGCCCCGTATGACCGGCTGGCAAATGCTGCTTTTTAAGGAGGTGCTGCGCTTTTGGCGTGTGGCGGCACAAACCATCACCGGCCCGATCTTGACCGCGCTGCTGTACTTGCTGGTCTTTGGCCAAGCGCTGGAGTCCCACGTCAAGGTCTATGACAACGTGAGTTACACCGCTTTCTTGGTGCCGGGGCTGGCCATGATGAGCCTGCTGCAAAATGCCTTTGCCAACAGCTCATCCTCGTTGGTCGCCAGCAAAGTCATGGGGAACCTGGTGTTTTTGTTACTGACCCCACTGTCGGCCTGGCACTGGTTTGTGGCCTATGTCGGTGCGGCGGTGGTGCGCGGTCTGGTGGTGGGCTCGGGCGTGTTGGCGGTGTCGCTGATATTTGCCGTGCCACCTTTGGCGCAACCGGTTTGGGCGCTGCTTTTCGCTGTGCTGGGGGCCGCCTTGATGGGTGCCTTGGGCGTGGTGGCGGGTTTGTGGTCAGAAAAGTTTGACCAGATGGCCGCTTTCCAGAACTTTGCCGTGATGCCCATGACGTTTTTGAGCGGGGTCTTTTATTCGATCCATTCCCTGCCGCCGTTTTGGCAAACCGTGAGCCATTTCAATCCGTTCTTTTACATGATCGACGGCTTCCGTTATGGTTTTTTTGGGGTCAGCGATGTCTCACCCTGGTTCAGCCTGGGCGTGGTGACGGTCGCGACGGCGGGCGTTGGATTGTGGGCGCTGCTGCTGCTGCGCATGGGTTACAAAATTCGCTCCTGATGACACACGCATTCGCCATGGCGTTACGTTCAAAATGACGACAAATTCAAGAAAGTAAACAGATGACAGCTGACCAAATCAAACAACTTATTGCCAATGGCCTGGCTTGTGACTACCTCACGCTCGAAGGGGACGGCCGCCACTGGTATGCGGTGGTAGTGTCCCCCGAGTTTGATGGCAAACGTGCCATCGCACGCCATCAGCGGGTGTATGCCTGCCTGGGCGACAAGATGAAAACCGATGAAGTTCATGCCCTGTCGATCAAAGCCTTCACGCCCGCCGAATGGGCGGCGCAGCCGGTCTGAGTCATGGATAAATTATTGATTCGCGGAGGCCGGCCATTGCACGGCACCGTCATGATTTCCGGGGCAAAAAATGCAGCTTTGCCCGAGCTGTGTGCAGCCTTGCTGACGGTTGAACCCGTCACCTTGCGCAACGTGCCGCGGCTGCAGGACGTGGCCACCATGCTCAAGCTGATTCGCAACATGGGTGTCAACACCCAGCAGGCAGATGACGGCAGTGTGGTGCTCAATGCCAGCAGCCTGAATAACCCGGAAGCCCCTTACGAGCTGGTCAAAACCATGCGCGCATCGGTGCTGGCGTTGGGCCCGCTGCTGGCCCGTTTTGGTTACGCGCGGGTGTCGCTGCCGGGGGGCTGCGCCATTGGCTCGCGCCCGGTCGACCAGCACATCAAGGGCCTGACGGCCATGGGTGCCGAGATTGCCGTCGAGCATGGTTACATGGTCGCCAAGCTGCCGGCAGGGCGTACGCGCCTCAAGGGCGCGCGTATTGCGACCGACATGGTGACAGTCACCGGCACCGAGAACTTCATGATGGCCGCCGTGCTTGCCGAGGGCAAAACCATTCTGGAAAACGCCGCGCAGGAGCCCGAGATCCCTGACCTGGCCGAGATGCTGATCCAGATGGGCGCCCGCATCGAAGGCCATGGCACCAGCCGCATCGTCATCCATGGGGTTGACGCCTTGCACGGTTGTACGCATCAGGTAGTGGCCGACCGCATAGAAGCCGGTACCTTCCTGTGTGCCGTGGCCGCTGCCGGTGGCGACGTGGTGGCGCAGCACGGCCGCATTGAGCACCTTGAGGCCGTGGTGGAAAAGTTACGCGACGCGGGTGTTACGGTCAGCAAGCTGGTCGACGGCATTCGGGTTCAGTCAGGCGGTGCCGGCCAGCTCAAGGCGCAGCATTTCCGTACCACCGAATACCCCGGTTTCCCGACCGACATGCAGGCCCAGTTCATGGCGCTCAACACCGTGGCGCAGGGCTCGGCGCTGGTGACCGAGACCATTTTTGAGAACCGCTTCATGCACGTCAATGAACTGGTTCGGCTGGGCGCCAACATCCAGATCGACGGCAAAGTGGCCATGGTGGAGGGCGTGCACGCCTTGTCCGGTGCCACCGTGATGGCGACCGACCTGCGCGCCTCGGCCAGCCTGGTGATTGCCGGCCTGGTGGCAGAGGGCGAGACATTGGTGGACCGCATTTATCACCTCGATCGTGGCTACGACCAGATGGAAGCCAAGCTGCGCGGCCTGGGGGCCGACATTGAAAGAGTCAAATCATGATCACCCTGGCCCTGTCCAAAGGACGCATTTTTGAAGAGACCCTGCCGCTGCTCAAAGCCGCGGGGATCGAGGTGCTGGAAGACCCGGAAAAATCGCGCAAGCTGATCCTCACCACCAACCAGCCCGACGTGCGGGTGCTGGTGGTGCGCGCCACCGACGTGCCCACCTATGTGCAGTATGGCGGCGCTGACCTCGGTATCACCGGTAAGGACACCTTGCTGGAACACGGCAGCCAGGGACTGTACCAGCCGCTCGACCTGCAAATCGCCAAGTGCCGCATCAGTGTGGCGGTGCGCTCTGATTTTGATTACCCGAGTGCCGTCAAGAAAGGCTCGCGCCTGACCGTGGCCACCAAATACGTGGCGATCTCACGCGACTTTTTTGCCAGCAAGGGCGTGCACGTGGACCTGATCAAGCTCTATGGCAGTATGGAGCTGGCCCCTTTGGTGGGCATGGCCGATGCCATCGTCGATCTGGTCTCAACCGGCAACACCCTCAAGGCCAACCATCTGGTCGAGGTCGAGCACATCATGGACATCAGTTCGCGGCTGGTGGTGAACCAGGCAGCGCTCAAGCTCAAGCAGGCCCCCATCCGCCGCATCATTGATGCGTTCGCTTCGGCCATCGGCAAATAAATCCGGACTGAATGCCATGTCACTCCTCGCTAAGCCCGCCCGTCTATCAACCGCCAGCAGCAACTTTGAGGCTGAATTCAAGGCACGCCTGCATTGGTCAGCAGAAACCGATGCCGGCATCGAGCAGCGCGTGGCTGACATTCTGCGTGATGTCCAGGCGCGTGGTGATGCCGCCGTGCTGGACTACACCGCGCGTTTTGATGGCCTGCAAGCCGGTGCGATGGCCGAGCTGGAACTGACCCAGGCCGAGCTCAAGGTCGCCTTTGATGCCTTGCCGGCGGTGCAGCGTGACGCCCTGCAGGCAGCTGCCGTCCGTGTGCGCAGTTACCACGAAGCCCAGCGCAAGGCCAGTGGCGAAAGCTGGAGCTATCGCGATGCCGATGGCACGCTGCTGGGTCAAAAAGTCACGCCGCTGGACCGGGTTGGCATTTATGTGCCTGGCGGCAAGGCCGCGTACCCGAGCAGCGTGCTGATGAACGCCATTCCGGCCCACGTGGCGGGTGTGGCCGAGATCATCATGGTGGTGCCCACGCCCAAAGGCGAGAAAAATGCCCTGGTACTGGCCGCCGCCTATGTGGCCGGTGTCACCCGCGCCTTCACCGTGGGCGGCGCCCAGGCGGTGGCCGCACTGGCCTATGGCACACAGACCATCCCCAAGGTGGACAAAGTCACCGGCCCTGGCAACGCCTACGTGGCCGCCGCCAAACGCCGCGTTTTTGGTACCGTCGGCATTGACATGATTGCCGGGCCCAGCGAGATTCTGGTGCTTGCAGATGGCAGCACACCACCCGACTGGGTGGCGATGGACCTGTTCAGCCAGGCTGAGCACGACGAACTGGCGCAAAGCATTTTGCTGTGTCCTGCCGCCGCCTACATCGACCAAGTGCAGGCCAGTATCGATCGACTGCTGCCCGAGATGCCCCGGCGCGAGATCATCGCCAAATCGCTCAACGGCCGCGGCGCTTTGATTTTGACCCGCAGCATGGAAGAAGCCTGCGACATCAGCAACCGCATTGCGCCGGAGCATCTGGAGGTGTCCAGCCGCGACTCGCACCGCTGGGAGCCTTTGCTCAAACACGCCGGTGCCATTTTCCTGGGCGCCTACACCAGCGAATCACTGGGCGACTACTGCGCCGGCCCCAACCACGTGCTGCCCACCAGCGGCACCGCGCGGTTTTCATCGCCGCTGGGGGTTTATGACTTTCAAAAGCGCAGCAGCCTGATCGAAGTCAGCGAAGCCGGTGCCCAGACCCTGGGCCAGATCGCCTCGGTACTGGCGCACGGCGAGGGCCTGCAGGCCCATGCGCGGGCGGCGGAGATGCGGCTGCGTTGAAACGTTGTCAAAGGCCCAGAAATCGGCCACCACCCCAACCCGTCCCCTGTTGGCGAGAGTTGGCTGAACTGGAACGTGGAAGAAGAAATCCAGGGGGCTTGGCATCGTCAGTCATGTCAGGTCTGCAGCGGGAGCGGGTATTCGCGGCAGGCAGCTTTCTGGACGCCAATTCACGTTGTGCACAAAAATCAGTTGATGCCAGTAGGGCCACCAAAAAGCAGGCATCTACTTTTCACCCGGAAATTCAACTATTATTTTTGTACCCAGATTCGCGCTGGCTTCGGATTGCCAGCACAAAGGCTGTATCGAGTGGTGCCACGTATCTATACAACGCAACGTAGCCACGGGAAGCTCTCCCAATGACCAGTTCGCGTTTGCCACCTTTAACTGGCCGACCGATCATGGGGCTGGTAGCCAAAATTTGCACAGCCTCCAGAATTTCCCCAACGCGCTCAGGCGCGGAGCCGACATCAAACTGTGCAATGTAGTCAAAGAAGCGGTCGAAGTCGTCGAACACCTCAGGCGCAATCTCGATGCGAGTCATGCCCGCAGTCAATGGCTCGTACTGCGAGCCAACGGCCTGTTCGGGCTTTCCCCACGGGACTTGGCTGTCAGATACGCTTTCGCATCCTCCCAAGATACCGTCTTCCCGCAAGCCAGTATCGCCTTCCACCGCTCATCTGCGATTGCATTGAACTCACTGTCGATTTCAACCTGCTCAACAGTCTGCGAGATGGCGTCGAGAATGAAGGCATGAGCTGATTTTCCAGCATGGTCTGCCGCAGCGGCGATGCGCTCCTTCATGGTGTCATCGAGGCGGATGGTGGTGGTCTGCATTGTTTGCTTTCAAAGTATGACGTCAATGTAGCATTATTGTGCTACACATGCAAGCCACTGAGAAACCATAGCACCCAATGTCGGCAATCTGGCAAGCAGATCAGCAAATCCAATGTCAGCCATGGGTCTGTAGCAGTGGCGTGGTTGCAAAGACAGGCAAACGACCGCTAACTGGCCTTGAATTCGATGACTGCTAGGACCGCAATGGGTCGTTTGCTGTCAGCGAGATTTTTTTAGGCCGTGAGTTTTTCTTTGCAATTCGTCTGCGCGCGGCGCTAAGCTGGGTATCCGCTCCTCCTCAGTAAGGGGGCATTCAGGCTAGCGACTCATTTGACAAGCCCTCTACATGCGGCCACCGGAAAATCTTCCGGTTAGCTGTCGATCAAAATCGTTGTTTCTCGACACTCGCAATTCGGATGCGCATTTTCGATTTCACCAAATATGAATATGTCATTGCACTTGCACTGACCTTCATGCTCCGTGCCGGCATAAATCCGCGCATCTGGCGCGGCGCGGGGGGAAAGCACGGATGGGATGCTTTAATGCCGCTTAAACAGAGGCGCGTAGCTAAGCATGCTTGACCGCTGAATCGTGCCCCCTTCAATGCGCTGAAATAGCCTTGCGACGCCAGGCCGTCGGCGATTCGCCAAAGCGAAGTGAGAACCAGCGCGTAAACGAATTCGGTTGGGTATAGCCGAGCAGGGCCGACACCTGGCTGATATCGAAATGCTGATTGACCAGATACTGACTAGCCTGCGCCACACGCACCTCGTCGAGCAGCGCCGAAAATTCTTGCTGTTCGGCCGCCAGTGCCATCTGCAGCTTGCGCACGCTGACTCCGAGGGACTGGGATACCGCCTTGATGCTGGCGCGCTGCAAGGGCATGAGCAAATGCACCAGACGGCGCACGCTCGCCGTGGTGGACTCAGCCCCGGCCACTGGAATGGATTTGATCAGACTGGCGGCGTAGCGCCCCAAGGCCGGATCGGCCATAGGGTTCGGCACATCAAGGTCGCTACGCGCAAAGCTCATGCCATTGATGTCGGCATCAAACACACAGCGACAGCAAAAAATGCGCTGGTGCTCGTCGAGAACACGCGGCGCGCTGTGGCGCAGATAGACCGTTCGCGGTGTCCACTGCGCCCCAAGCAAGGTGCGGAACAGCTTGAGATTGGAGGCCAGTGCCAGCTCGATGGTCTGGCGTATGGGCTGGGCGCTATCGGTCAACACTTCCTCAACCAGCAGGGCGGTGTTGCCCGACTCCTCCAACCGCAGCGCCAGTGACTCGTTGATCAGTGGCAGGTAGCGAATGGCCATATTCAAGGCATCGCGCATGTTTGGCTGCTGGGCCAGCAGCAAAGCCACCAAGCCAAATCCGGACATGCTGCGCGGTTGCGACAGACGCAGGCCGACCGTGTCACATCGGCTGACCTGGGCGGTCTCCTCGATCAGACGGACGACGACATCGGCGGCAATGAGTGCATCGGGCGTATCGATGATGCGTGGATGCAGCCCGACGCGGCGCATTTGCGTGCTTGCATCCACGCCGAGTTGTTTGGCCACCTCCAGATAATTGGCCAGTACGGCCGCCCGCATACACCCCATCGCACCTCTCCGGTTTGCACGTAATGATAGATTTTTTGCACGAAATGATAGATTTCAGTTTAGCACCAAGTCTAAACTGCGTATCGCGACAGAACGCTGACCGCAGAACAAACCCAACAGCCTTGGAGAATGCCCATGAAAATCGAACAACTCACCTGCGCCCTTGGCGCTGAACTGAAGAACGTCCAGGTCGCGGAAGCGATCAACAACGACGACCTGTTTGGCGAAATCAAACAGGCATTGCTCAAGCACAAGGTCTTGTTCCTGCGCGACCAAGACCTGACCGATGCGCCGATACCGAGCCGGGCATCATCCATATTTGGAAGACGCCGGATAACCCCCCAGAGCGCTACGAGAACAGTTGGCACACCGACGCTACCTGGCGCGAGATTCCGCCGATGGGCGCGGTACTGCGCTGCATCGAATGCCCGCCCGTCGGTGGCGACACGATGTGGGCCAACATGGAGCTGGCCTACGAGCGCCTGCCCGACCACATCAAGGAAACCATTGCCGACCTGCGTGCACGCCACAGCATGGAGGCCGTGTTCATGGCGGCAAAGCCAATCGAAGAGCGTCTGGCCATGAAGGCGCGCTTCCCCGACCCTGAGCATCCGGTGGTGCGTACGCACCCGGAAACCGGTAAAAAGAGTTTGTTTACCAGCGCCTTCATGACCCACTTCACCAACTTCCATACCGCCAAGCGTGTGCGTTATGGCCAGGATCTGCACCCGGGCGCCTCCAACCTGATGGAATACCTCTACAGTCAGGCCAGCATTCCCGAGTATCAAGTGCGCTGGCGCTGGAGCCCGAATGCGATTGCGATCTGGGACAACCGCTGCACCCAGCACTACGCGGTCATGGACTACCCGCCCTGCCATCGCAAAATGAACCGCGCCACCATCGTGGGCGACAAGCCGGTCTGACCGGTGTCGGCCATGACGCTCGCGTATTCACCCCATAATTTCTATAGAGGCATAGCATGATCACCTTGTACTCTGCCGCGACCCCGAACGGCTACAAAGCCTCCATTCTTCTCGAAGAGCTGGCTTTGCCGTATGAGTTGAAAGTGCTGGATTTCGCCAAGCTGGAGCAAAAACAACCGTCCTTTTTGGCGATAAACCCCAATGGGCGTATCCCGGCCATCGTGGATCATGACGCTGACGATTTTGCCGTCTTTGAATCCGGCGCCATCATGATCTACCTGGCTGAAAAAACCGGAAAGCTCATGCCCAGCGATGTGAAAGGGCGCTCACGCGTTCTTCAGTGGCTGATGTTTCAAATGGGCGGCATCGGTCCGATGATGGGACAAGCGAATGTCTTTTATCGCTACATGCCGGAAAAAATTCAGCCGGCCATTGATCGCTACCAAAACGAGGTCAAGCGTCTGTTTGAAGTGCTGAATGGCCAGTTGAGCCAAAACGAGTATCTGGCAGGCGATTATTCGATTGCCGATATTGCCAACTGGTCATGGGTATTCACCCATAGCTGGTCCGGCGTCGCTATCGACGATCTGCCGCATTTGCAGCGCTGGCTGGAAGCGATTCGTGCGCGGCCAGCGGTACAACGCGGCTTGCAGCGCCCGGCATCGACGATGCGTCTGGACGAACCCAATAAAAAAGACGCCAAGGATTTCATTGGCGTTGCACAAACCATGTTGCAAAAGTAAGGGAGGCACGATGAAAGTTAATGGCAAATGTCTGTGTGGGCAGGTCAGCTTCGCTGCCGAGGTGGATGAATCCAAAGTCATGCTGTGTCACTGCACCGACTGCCAGGTGCAGGCGTCCACCGCCTTCAGGATCGGGGCCCTGGTCAATAGCGCAACATTCTCGATGCAGGGCGAGGTGAAGGAATACTGCAAGATCGGCACCACCGGCGCACGCCGAATGCAGGTCTTCTGCCCGACCTGTGCGACGGGCATCTTCAGCTATACACCGGACAATCCGGCGCCTGTTTACAGTCTTCGCCTGGGCGCTGTGGAACAGCTGCGCCAGTTGCGCCCGGCGATCCAGATCTGGGGGCGCTCCGCCCTGCCGTGGTTACCCGAACTCGCCGCGATCCCGTGCATCCTGGAGCAGGATATCGTGGCTAAATCGCTGAAACCTACCGTCTGAGCGACTGAAGTCCTAACCCGGCACCCAAGATGAAATCTTATGACACTGACCTGTTAGTCATCGGTGCCGGCAGCGGAGGGGTACGCGCGGCGCGCATGGCCGCGCAGCGTGGGGCCAAGGTCACGATTGTCGAAGCCAAGGGCCTGCGCGGCATGGGCGGCACCTGCGTCAATGTTGGCTGCATCCCGAAAAAGTTGTACAGCTATGCCGCCCACTATGCCGAGGCGCAGGCAGAGTCGCATGGCTTTGGCTGGATCGGCCCGGCGCCGCAGCTTGACTGGGAACTGCTCAAGGCCAATCGACGCAAGGAAATTTCGCGCCTGAACGGCATCTACCAGGGGCTGATGGACAACAACGGCGTCACCACGCTTCACGGTTACGCCGCAATCGTTGATGCGCACACGGTGCGGGTCACCGAGGCTGAATCAACCCGCACGATCAGTGCCCGCCACATCCTGATTGCCACCGGCGGCAAGCCGGGGATTCCCGAGTTTCCCGGTAACGAGCATGTGCTCAGCTCTGACGCCATGTTCGATCTGCCGCAGTTCCCCAAACGTTTGCTCGTCGTCGGTGGTGGCTATATCGCCAGCGAATTTGCCTCGATCTTCAATGGCCTGGGCGCGTCCGTGGTTCAGTCCTACCGTGGCAACCTGATCCTGCGTGGATTCGACGAAGATGTTCGCCGTGTCACCAGCGCCGAGTTGGCGAAGAAGGGCGTCGATCTGCGCCTGAATTCACAGGTCAAGGCGATACGCCCGCATGCGTCCGGTTTGCAGGTCGACTTTGCTGACGGTAGCAGCAGCGAAGTGGATGTGGTGCTCTACGCCACCGGGCGCGTGCCCAATGTCGATGGTCTTGGACTCGCCGATGTCGGCATTACGCAAGGCCGCGACGGTGCCATCCGGGTCGACGCCAATTACCGCACCAACATTCCGAGCATATTCGCCGTCGGCGATGTCACCGCCCGAGTCCAGCTCACGCCAGTGGCCTTGGGCGAAGCCATGGTGGTGGTCGATCAGTTGTTCCCCCCGCCCGAAGGCGTTGCTCCGCGCACGATGAATTACGATTTCATCCCCACCGCCGTCTTTACCCACCCATCCGTCGGCACGGTCGGCTACGGTGAAGCCGAAGCACGCGAAAAGTTCGGCGACATTCGCGTCTATCGCAGCGAGTTTCGCGCCCTCAAGCACACCCTGAGCGGCAGCAGCGAGCGCACCCTGGTCAAGCTGATTGTGGATAACGCGAGCGACCGCGTCATCGGCCTGCATATGGTGGGCGCCGAGGCCGGCGAGATTATCCAGGGCTTTGCTGTGGCCATGAAAGCCGGGGCGACCAAGGCCGTTTTTGATGCCACCATCGGCATCCACCCGACCGCCGCCGAGGAATTCGTGACCCTGCGCGAGCCGGTAAGGCCTGTCGTTGCAGCCTCATAAGCGCAGGGAACAACATGACCCACTCCTTGCTCACGCTGCGCGTGCAACACTTGCGTGAACTGTTCCCCGGGCTGATGGCAAGCGCCATAGTCGCCGCCGCTGCCGCTTTCCTGGCCGAGCACTACGCAACACCCGTAATGCTGCTGGCGCTGTTGCTGGGCATGGCCATGGGTTTTCTTTCCGACGCCGAGAGTCGCAGCAAGGCGGGCATCGATTTCGCCTCCCGCTCGGTATTGCGCTTCGGTATCGCACTACTTGGCATTCGGCTTACCGTCGGGCAAATGATGGCACTGGGCTGGGAGCCGCTGTTGCTGGTCATCGGCAGTGTGGTGCTGGTCATCCTGATCTCGATTGCTGTTGCCAAACGCTTCGGCTTCGACCCGCTGTTTGGCATGCTCACCGGCGGGGCCACTGCCATTTGCGGCGCCTCGGCGGCGCTGGCCTTGGCCGCGGCGCTGCCGGCGCATCCGAACAAAGAGCGGGCCACCTTGTTTACCGTTATCGGCGTCTCTGCCCTGTCGACCCTGGCCATGATCTGCTACCCGATGGTGGCCAATACCTTCGGCCTTTCGCCGTCTGAGGCGGGCATCTTTCTCGGTGCGACGATTCATGATGTGGCGCAAGTGGTGGGTGCCGGCTACAGCATGGGGCAAGAGACCGGCGATACGGCGACGGTAGTCAAACTCATGCGCGTGGCGATGCTGGTGCCCGTGATTCTGGCGGCCGTGCTGATCACCCGGGCGCGTGGCGTTGAAGCCGGGACAGAACGGCCGCCGCTGCTGCCCGGATTTGCGGTTGGCTTCCTTGCGCTGGCAGCATTCAACAGCACGGGGCTCATTGCTGCTACCGTGCAGGACCTGGGCAATGAGTTGTCGCGTATCTGTCTGGTCACCGCCATCGCGGCACTGGGCATGAAAACGCGACTGAAAGAACTGGTCACGGTCGGACTTAAGCCGGTGCTTTTGATGATTGGTGAAACAGTCCTGCTGGCCGGCGGAGTAATTGCGTATTTGATGTGGGCACGTTAGGCCGCGCAGATGTCCGGCAACAACTTAACAAGATGGGGCCAAGCCCCCGAAGGAACCGATCATGTTGCAACGCTTTCCCTACATCGTGCTTGGCGCACTGTTGTTCATCAATATCATCGGCTACGTCGATCGCGCGATGCTACTGGGCTTTTCGCCACAGATCACCGGCGACCTACAGTTGTCCAACACGCAGTTTGGTCTGCTCACAGGTGCGGTATGGGTGGTTAGCTATGGCGTCATGGCCCTGGTCTGCGGCTCGATGGCGGATCGCTACAGCCGCACCCGGCTGATCAGCGTCGGCATGTTCATCTGGAGTGCCTGCACTGCCGCATCGGGTCTTGCCGACACCTTCGGGCACATGGTCGTCGCCCGGATGCTGGTTGCCACAGGCGAAGCCGCCCTGGTGCCTGCCGGCACTTCGCTGATCGCCGATCTGTTCGACGAAAAGCACCGGAGCACAGCCAATGGCCTGTTCTTCACCGGCATTCCCCTAGGGATAGGAATTGCCTACTTGCTCAGCGGCACGCTGGGTGTCGCCGTCGGGTGGCGCAACTCGTTCATTATGCTGGGGGTGATCGGTGTAGTCGTTTCCGCAGTCCTCTGGTTTATCAAGGACGATCTTCCTCGGCGCGGTGATGGTGCACAGTCAAGTGCCGATACATCGGCGAAAAAGATCAGCGCCAAAGAACAGGCGCGCACTGTGCTGCAAACCTTTGTCGAGCGCCCGGTGCTGGTCTTCACCCTGATCGGCTTTGTTGGCGTGCATTTTGCCGTCGCGGGCGGCTATTTCGTGCAGTTGTGGCTGGTGCGCGAACTTGGAGTGGAACAGGCCGGCATTGCCCGCCAGTTGGGTCTGCTGCAAATCATATTTGGCTGCCTGGGCGCTGCGGGTGGCGGCTGGGCCTCGGACTGGATCATCCGCCATACGCGCTTCAGCCCGGCGGCGCTGCCCATCCTGTCCCTGTCGATTTGCCTGCCCTTGATGGTCGCCAGCCGCTTTGCCAACGCGGGGGAACCTCAGCTGTATCTTGGACTGGGGGCCAGTTTCATTCTGCCCTTCTCCGTTTATGGCAGTTCGATCGGTCTGTTCCAGCGCGCCGCGCCGGTGATGGTACGAGCCACAGTGATGGGCATCGCCATGATGAGCCTGAACATCGTCGCCTTGTCTCTGGGCGCTTTGATGGTGGGTTGGCTGGCGGATGTGTGGAGTCAGGCCGGGAGTGTCACGCCCCTCAAGTGGGCGATGCTGACCTTTGACGGGCTGACCGCCCTGGCCCTGCTCGGGTATGTGGGCGCTGCGATCTCTCTTCGCCGTGAGGCGAAGTCAAGCGACTGAACTTCAGGAACAACGGCCCTCTGGGGCATGGCGCTGACACGATTGAAGGTAGCAAGCCGTATTGAGTCGAAGGAGGCGCAGTTGCAACCACCTTTGCCAATTGGCCGACAGCCGCAACGGCGCAATCAGGGCAGGCTATTGGCACGCTTGCCGTGACGAGACAGCCAGTGCGACAGGCTGCTTCGAGAGGCAAGGCCGACCAACTCGGCGACCTCGCTGAAAGAGCGCTTCCCCGCCAGATGCGCTTCGATCAGTTCGGCACGCACGATTTCAAGGAGTTGGCTGAAACTGGTCCCTTCTTCGGCAAGGCGGCGCGTCAGCGTTCGGCGATTGATCCCCAGATGTGCAGCGACGGTATCGGCCTGGCAGCCTCCCGCCGGAAGCAGGGCAACAATCACTTGCCGGACTTCGTCGGCTGCCGTCGCACGGTTGCGAGCATACATCTGGTCGATGTAGGCCTGCAGATAACTGAGCAGCACCGGGTCTGGTCGGTTCAGTTCGGTCTCTAGGTCCTTGTGCTCCAGGACCAGGCCGTCGAAGTCGGCGCTGAATTCGGGCGCACAGCGAAACAGATCGCGATGCAAGGTGACGCCAATCGGGGCGACATGGCGAAACATCACGGCCTTGGGCCGCCAGCCAGTTAACATCGTCGCCTGAACATAGCGGCAGATGCTGCCCAGCACCATCTCGACAATTTGGCGCATCGCCACATGGTCCTTGACCGAAATTTCGATACGTAGAAACATCCCTTGCGGTGTTTCTTCGCGGACGGGGACCAACGCTTCGCTGTGAATGCGCTGGTAGCGACACAGCACGTCGATCATTTCGCGCAGCGTCGGCTGCATGCTGGCCAGAAGCGCCAGCGGACCGACGTTGGACATCCGGCGTTTGTCAGCCAGGCGCAAACCAAAATCCTCAACACCTGATTTCTCTGCAGCCAGATTGAGCAGGGTCGCGATGTGCCCGGTGGTAATCGGTAAATCCAGATCGGTTAGCGCGGCAACGGGCAGATGCGCCTCCCTTGCCAGGCGCACCGGATCCAGGCCAAAACTGGCCGCAAGCGCAATGAAACCGGTAAGGCCAGCACTGCGGGTTAAATCTGTCATAAGCAATGTCCCAGTTCATCAACGAGATGTCTCAATATTACATCTGCTGAAGATTGTTTTGGCATCAAATCCAAAGCACGGATACGGTGTATTCGTCAATAGCAGCCTTTACGGTTGCATCGGAGTTAACAGTTACCAAAAGAGGACGACATGACACAAACCATTGTCTTGACTGGGATCGCGAGATCAAAAGGGAAAGCCGCCGGCGAAGCGCTGGTGAACCGCCAACGGTTGGGATGGGCATTCAATGCCGTTGGCAACGAGGATGGCGTGGTCCTCCAGCCCGGTGCTGACATCGAAGGCGAATGTGTGGGAGGCAAGATTGTGGTTTATCCCACGGTGCATGGCTCCACCAGCGGCGCGGTCAGCTTGTATTTCAAGTGCACGCAAACTGATCACGGCCCCGCCGCTCTTATTTGCCGGGAGGTGCACTACATCGATATCGGCGGCGCCATCGCCTCGGGGATCCCGGCGGTGGACAGCCTCGACCAGGACCCGATCGAGACGATCAAGACTGGCGACTGGGTAGAGATTGATGCGCCCAAGGTCGGGCAGAAGGCCACCGTCACGATTACCCGCAAAGGGTAATCGGATTCAAGATAAACAAGGAGACAGACATGACTATGAAACTCACGCAATACCAGCAAGAAATGCTCGACGGCAAGCACGGCGAAGCCAAGCAATTCTGCATGGACAAACTCACGGACTTCGGCGAGGCGGTCGAAGCCGAGGAAATGGTGCCGCTCGTCCTCACTCTCAACGGAGTTCCCATCTGGGCAAAAGATCGCAGGGAGCCGAAGATGGCGAGCAAGCTCGCGGTCTATGATTTGGGACACAGCGCGCTATACGACCCACTCTTCGCGATGAAGGATGCGAAGGTCGCGGACCACGAATGCACCAAGTGCGGCAGTGATCCCTACATGATGCAGCTCGACAAGTACGATGTGAAGGACTCTGGCCCCTGGAACTTCGAAATTCCGGGCAAAGGCAGTTTCAAGATCGACGAGGAAATCCACCGGGCGTACCAGGATGGCTACGACAAGATGGCCCAGCACGGTTGGCTCAACTGGCTGTCGTGTACTCCGTATTTCAATACGTGCATCCCGAAAATGGGTGAGTATTGCGCCAGTTCCGAATCCAGCGCCGCCTGCTATATCAACACCATTCTGGGTGCCAAGACCAATCGCGAGCAGGCCGTCAATACCGTCTACTGTGCCTACACCGGCTGTCTACCCAAATACGGCATGCTGCTTGAAGAGAATCGGGCAGCCAAGTGCATTGTCGAGCTCGATGACGAGGTTCGCGACAACCTGGAGGGCGTCGCCGACTGGGCTGCCCTCGGCGCCTGCATCGCCGAGAAGGCGGACAACCGGATCATGGCCGTAACCAACCTGCCCAAGATGATGGGCCCGACAGCGACCAAGCAGATCGTCTCCTGCGCCTCGCCCGGCATGAACGACCCGATGATGCACCTGATGGGCTACACGCCGGAATCGCCAACGCTGGAGGCCGCGTTCAAAGGCAAGATGCCGAAGAACCCCGAGCGGGCAAGGGTCACGATGGGTGACATTATCGAGATGTACCAGCGCCTCAATAACTTGATGCCAGCGGCTGGCCCGGATAGGGCAAAGCCGGTGGATATTGTCATCATGGGCTGCCCGCACCTGACCTTTGAAGAAGTTCGCGAAATCGCGCAGCGGTTGAAGGGCAAAAAGGTGAAGGAAGGCGTGAAGCTGTGGGTGCAGACCGATACCCCGTCCTACTTTATGGCCCACCACTATGGTGACGCCAAGATTATCGAGGATGCCGGTGGCAAGATTTATCACCAGACCTGCATGGTCATGACCCCGATGCGCCACTACCCGGCGGGCCTGACCGTCGCCACCGACAGCTTCAAGTACGTGAAGCTGGGCAGCGGCTTCGGCCAGAAGTGGATCTTCGGCAACCCAGAAGCCCTCATCAACGCGGCAGTTACCGGTGTGTTCACGCCAACGGCGCGTTGGGACTACTGGAGCCAGCCGCGTGATGTGCGCCAGACGCTTGCGATGCCGCATGTGGGAATTACTGGCTCGGTATCAGCGTAAGCCAGATTGCCACGAAGAGCCCATGGGTGAGATCAGCTCACTCGGTCATTCATGGGTTCCTCATGAGGCTACTTGCAAATCACTGTCAATGGCGCATGGGAAGCACCCCTGCGCCATTGACAGCGTGCTTTCTTGACCACATCAACACCTATTCCCAAGGAGAACACCATGAATGCTCCCGAAAAACTTAGCGTCTATTCCGCCCAGGAAGCCGCTCTCATGGAAGGCAAGCGCGCTGTGCGTGACAACGTTTCGGAGCGTGCACTGCGCCTGTTCGAGCGTGTGCGCAGTTCCAGCCAGCAGCCACGCGTTTCGCTTGAGCGCGCGGTGTGTTTCACCGAGTCCTTCAAGCAGACCGAAGGCCAGCCCATCAGTCTGCGCTGGGCCAATGCGCTGCTGCACACCACGCAGAACTTGCCGATCACCATTTTTGATGACGAGCTGATCGTCGGTCGTCCGAACACCTTCTTCGGCAAACACGGCATCATCTATCCCGAACTTGATGGCAGCCTGATGATCGACGCGATTGCCGCCTTCCGCCAGGCCCTCGCCGAAGGCAAGAAGGATGCTGTCATCATCACCGACGAAGACGAGCGCATCATCTGCGACGTCCTCGCACCCTATTGGACCGGGCGCGACTTCACGCCCAATTTCATCAAGGCCCTGCCTGAGGAGGCACGCAATTTCAGCTTCGGTCCGGACAAGAACAACACCTTCCGCCAGACCATGGTGATCTTGAGCAGCCAGACAATGCGCTCCTCGCAAAACTGGGTCATCGATCACGGCAAGCTGATGCAGAAGGGCCTTAAAGGCATACGCGCAGAGGCGCAAGATCGACTGAACGCCATCACCAACCCGATCGAGCGTGTGGAAAAAGGTCCCTTCCTCGAAGCCGTTGTCATCACCTGTGACGCCCTGTCCACCTGGGCCCGCCGCTACAGCGAAATGGCGCGCGAATTGGCTGCCGCTGAAATCGATGCGCAGCGCAAAGCCGAGTTGATCGAAATCGCCGAGGTCTGTGCCTGGGCACCGGAAAATCCTTGCCGAACATTCCATGAAGCCTTGCAGACCCAATGGTTCTCGCAGTGCTTCTCGCGCCTTGAGGAAATGATCGGTGGCGACATCAACCAGGGGCGTATGGACCAGTACCTCTGGCCCTACTACCAGGCCGACCTTGAGGCTGGCCGCATCACGGAAGAGAAAGCCACGGAGTTGTTCCACTGCCTTTGGATCAACATGATGCAGTACCTGCAGTTGACACTTTCACCCACGCTCGCCGCCGGCCGCGAGGGCTTCTCGCATCACGAAACAGTGACCATCGGTGGCCAGACCCGCGAAGGCGAAGATGCCACCAACGAACTGACCTATGTCCTGCTCGAATCCACCCGCGGTCTGCGCACCAGCTACCCGGAACTGTCGGCACGCATTCATGCGAACACGCCGGAGCGCTTTCTGCATGCCGTGGTCGAGGCCAACAAGGACGGCAAGGGCAGCCCCAAGATCATCAACGACGAATACGTCGTGTCGTTTTATCTCTCGCATGGTGTCGGCATGGCCGATGCATTCGACTATGCGGTCTCCGGCTGCATGGAGTCGCGCCTGCCCAACATAGAGACCCACAAGACCGGCAACTCGGCGGTGAATTACGGCTCGATCATCGAGATGACGCTGCGCGACGGCCGAGTCAAAATCTGGGGCGACCATCAGTTTGGCCTCAAGACCGGCGATCCGCGCACCTGGACGAGCTTGGACCAGGTCTGGAATGCCTTCAAGGCCCAGACCGAGAACGTGATCAAGACCATCATGGTGCAGAGTGCCATCGGCCGCCAGTTGAAGCCACGCTACTTTGCCGCGCCCTATGCCTCGATGATGCATGATCTGGCCAGCAAGGCTTGCATGGACCTGCAGCGTCATGACGAGGTGATTCCCGGCGCACTCGACCTCTCCTGCATCGACGGCATTGGTGGCTTTGCTACCGCTATTGACTCTCTGGTGGCGATCAAAACGCTGATCTTCGACGAAAAGAAACTGACCTGGGATGAACTGCTAGACGCACTGGAATGCAATTGGGAAGGCAAGGAAGCGGTGCGCCAGCTGTGCCTGAATGCGCCAAAGTTCGGCAACGGCATCGAGTGGATCGAGCAGCTTGGCAAGGAGATTTATCGCATCTCGCTTGACTACGTGCGCAACAATCCCAAGCCCAATGGCCAGCCGACCATCGTGCGCATCATCCCGATCACCTTCCATGTGCCGGCGGGCCGCGTCACCATGGCGACGCCGACTGGGCGTCCAGCCGGTGAATACCTCTCTGAAGGAATTTCGCCTACCCACGGCATGGATGTCAAAGGCCCCACCGTCACCATGAACTCGATGACCAAGGCCACCGCGATTACCTGTAAGGAAAAAGGGCCGAACCTGATCAACATGAAGTTCGCCCCGGCCAACATTGCCGGCGAAGCGGGCACACGCCGCCTGATGCAAATCATCCGCCACTGGTGCAGCCTCAAGCTCTGGCATGTGCAGTTCAATGTCATCAACCGTGACACGCTGCTGGCTGCGCAGAAGAACCCGGAGAAGTTCCGAGATCTCGTGGTCCGCATTGCCGGATATTGCGCCTACTTCGTTGAACTCACCCCGATGCAACAGGCCGAGATTCTCGCCAGGACCGAAGAGCACGCTTGATGACAAAACACCGCATTGCCATCAGTCTGGGCAGTGGCTATGTCCCCGGCCTTGCCGGGGTGGTTCGCGCCTGTGCACAAGCCGTGGAAGGGCGCGGCTGGGAGGCGGTCGGCATCCGTGATGGCTTTGACGGCATTATCTTTCCTGAGCGTTACCCTGAGGGCGGTATCGTCCCAATCGACAAGGATGGTTGCGACAGTGATGGCAGTCTGCTGGGCACCGGGGCGCGTACTGATCCGTTTCGGGTGCAGCGGCAGAATCCTGATGGAATCATTGAAGAGGTGGATGAATCTGGGAAGGTGTTGGCGACCCTGCGCGAGCGCGGCATCGACGGGGTTATTGCCATCGTGGGTGGCAGTTCCCTGACCGGATCGCATGCTCTATCAGTGATGTGGAAGCTGGCACGCAAAGGCTTGGCTTGTGTATGTATACCGAAGTCAGCTGAAAACGATCTGGCGGCGATCGAGCACCCGTATGGCTACGACAGCATACTGAGCTTTACTACCGCCTGTCTGCGTCATGCTCGCGTTGCTGCGCGCGACCAGGGTCGGGTGGCGGTCGTCGAGGTTCCCGGACAATACGCCGGCTGGCTGGCATTGGAGGCTGGAGTTGCCGCGAATGCGGACGTAATCTTGCTAACGGAAATCCCTTACAGAGCTGACCTCATCGCCACGCATTTGCAGACCCACCCGGAGGCGGGGTTGATCGTGGTCGCCAAGGACGCACGCGCGCGCGAATTGCAATCCGTACCTGGAGCAGACAGCAACCACCTGCGAACGCCATCCGGATCATGCTCCTTGAGGGGAAGCGGTATGTGGTCGCCAACAGTTGAGTCTTCCGGCGACGCGGCAAAACAGACCTACGAAACCATCCAGCGCTGCACAACGCGCGAACTTTTTCCGCAACCGCTCGATCTGTGGGTACGGGCAGGCGGCATCTCAGAAGCCGACCGCGTGCTCGGCGGCGCCTATGCTTCGGAAGCGGTACGGTTTCTTTCCGAAGGGCACAGCCAGCACCTGATCGCTGCTGGCCAGAATGGTTTCGAAGCCATCCCGCTGTCACTCGCCGTGAGTCGAATGCGCACCATCGATAGACAATCACCCGCCTTGCTCCATGCGCGAAGTCTTGGCATCTGCTTGGGTGATACCGAATGATCCGCCGCGCCAGCGCCGACGATATCTCAGGCTATGTCGTCAATCTGCAGCACTTCTCCACCCACGATGGACCGGGCATACGTACCACGGTATTCCTCAAGGGTTGTTCGCTGCGCTGCAAGTGGTGCTGCAACCCCGAGACCATCGCCCCCAAACCGGAGCTCGCCTTCAATCTCAAGTTATGTATCGGTGTCAAGGAGTGTGGGCGCTGCCTCGATGTCTGCCCTGAGCAGGCATTGCATGGGCTCGATTCCGACGGCAAGGTGAGGGTAAATTGGGATCTGTGTACCAACTGCGGCAAGTGCGTAGACGTTTGCCCATCTAAATCGCTCTACCATTTCGGTTCTGCGATGACCGTTACCGAGGTGCTGGCCGAGGTGGAGCAGGACAGTGGCTTCTACGGCGAGTCTGGCGGGGGCATCACCCTTTCGGGTGGCGAGTGTCTGATGCAGCCAGAATTTGCTGCCGCACTACTCAAGGAGGCACGTTCACGCGGGTTACACACCGCCATTGAGACTGCTGGTAACGTCCCATGGAAATTTGTGGCGATGGTGTTGCCATACGTCGACACCATGCTGCACGATTACAAGCTCACCGATCCCGATGCGCATCGGCATTGGACCGGCACGGATAACAGGCGCATCTTGGAAAATTTCCGCCGCGCTTACGTGGAATTTTCTGACATCGAGTTCATCGCGCGCATACCGCTGGTGCCGGGAGTAAACGACGACGCGGCCCATATCGACACCGTGCTCGATGCCATCTTGCCCTACGCAAACGTCAGCGCCTTGGAACTTCTGCCCTATCACCGCTTCGGCGACAGCAAGTATGGCTTTCTCGGCCGTGTCTATGCACTGGAGGATTTTTCACCGCCACCAGCTGAGCTTCTATTCCAGCTACGGGACTACATTCACGACCGATTTTCTCAACGACAAAAAAATTGGGATCACCATAGGGAAAGCCGTGCCGAGTGAATGCTTTGTACTTATCGATGTTTCAAGCCTATTCGCAGGAAACCATGTGGCTTTCCTTTCAGTCAATGCCAGTGGCCGCCGCACCCCCGTAAGCCGACATCTGTATTCGATGGCTCGATAAAAACAATTTTCTGAAAACGCTAAACGGCTTCGGTAACTCGAAAGTCTCAAGTCAGGCCTTCTGGAGTCATTCACGGGCAAAAATTCAATGACTCCTACGCACACTTGTCTCAGACTGCTCTGCCGCCAATGTCGGCAATGTGAATCTTTCGAGGTGAATTGAAGGGCAGCTTTATGGAACGCCGCCGTCAATCCGGTGAGCATCACTTGGTGAGTTCAATGGCTGGTATCGGGCTGGCATTTCGACAAACTGAAATTCGGCTTTGGGCACTGATCCGCCGTGGCTGGAAATTCGCGAACGACTTTTCCCAGTCTTTTCCAGCCTTCGGTCTGTTTTGCCACCGGTTGCGCTGATCTCACTCACGCTCTTTTCAGCATGCCCTTTTGCTCAATAAACGCCACCACCTGCGCCAAGCCATCCAGCGTTTTCAGGTTGGTCATGACAAAGGGCTTGAGCCCCTTGGGCGTGGTGCGCATGCGCGTGGTATCTAACGCCATCACGTCCAGGTTGGCGCCCACGTAAGGAGCCAGGTCGGTCTTGTTGATGACAAACAAATCACTCTTGGTGATGCCGGGGCCGCCTTTGCGTGGAATTTTTTCACCGGCGGCCACGTCGATCACGTAAATCGTCAGGTCGGAAAGCTCGGGGCTGAAGGTGGCGGCCAGGTTGTCGCCGCCGCTCTCGATGAACACAATGTCGGCATTCGGAAAATCCACCAGCATGCGGTCGATCGCCTCCAGGTTGATTGACGCATCCTCACGGATGGCGGTGTGTGGGCAACCGCCGGTCTCCACCCCCATGATGCGTTCGGCCGACAGCGCGCCGCTCACGGTCAGCAGGCGCTGGTCTTCCTTGGTGTAAATGTCGTTGGTGATGGCCACCAGGTCGTACTGGTCGCGCATGGCCTTGCACAGCATTTCCAGTAGCGTGGTTTTGCCCGAACCCACCGGCCCACCAATGCCCACGCGTAACGGGGGCAGGTGTTTGGTGCGGTTTTTGATGTGATGCAGTTGGTTCATGGTGTGATGGGGCTTTGACAGGCTCAGCCCGAATGGGTTTAAGGATTACGAGCGAAAAAGACGTGAGTACTGGACTTCGTGCTGGGCGCTCAAGATCGCCAGCATCGGTGAAAAGGCCTGACGCTCGCTGTCTTGCAACAACAACGCGTGCTCGATGGCCGCGGGAATTTCTGCCGTCAAGGCCGACAGAATGCGTTGCCCGGCGCTTTGGCCCAGTGGCACCGATTTGATGGCCGCTTGCACCATGTTCTCGGCCCAGCCAAAGGCGTAGGTCAGCAGGCAATCGCGCACAGGGGCGCCGGTGGCGCTGGCCGCCAGCGCAAAAGCCAGCGGATAGGTGGGCTGCAGCTCGGCCAGCAGGCCGATTTGCGCCGGGGTGGCGGTGGTGTGGTTGCGCAGCCATTCGAGCAGGGAGCGCCCCATTTGCTCGGTCTGCGCCCGCAACTCGCTGCTTTCGCGCGTTTGTAACACCCAGGCGTTAAGGTTGGCAATGCGGCTGGCGTCGGCGTTGTGCCAGGCGGGTATGGCCTGCGCCAACACCGCCAAATCGCCGCGTGCCAGGCTCAGTTCAAGCTGGTCGAGCAGCCAGGCGGCGGCATCAAGCTCTGTTGTGACGCGGGCTGTGTCAACCGCTGCTTCCAGACCTTCCGAATAAGAAAAGCCGCCAATCGGCAGCGCCGGTGAGGCCAGCCACATGAGCTGCAGCAGGCTGGCAGCAGGCACGGCCCCGGCGGTTGGTGTTGGCATGTTTCAGTGTTCGTGGGTGTGGCTGCCATGGGCGTGGCCGCCACTGGCATAGGCACCACTCTCCGGCTCAAAGACTTCGTTGACTTCCACCACGGTCAAGTGCATGGCGCGCAGCAGGTCGGCCAGCACATGGTCGGGCTCGATCTTGAGGTGGTCGGGCTTGAGTTCGATCGGCACATGGCGGTTGCCTAGATGGTAAGCGGCGCGCACCAGGTCGAAGCTTGTGCCGTGGCTGTTGCAAGGCGTGATGCGCAGCACGGTTTGAGGTGCCGCGACGACCTTGATCAGTGAGCCATCTTCCGCCACCAGCACATCGCCACCGCGCAGCACGGTGCCGCGTGGCAGAAAGATGCCTATCTGACGCCCCAGGGCGTCGGTGGTTTCAAACCGGCTTTTCTGGCGAACGTCCCAGTCGAGTTCGACCGTGCTGGCGCGCTTGAGCAGCACCGGGGCCAGGCCCTGGCCTTGAGAAATCAGTTTCGAGATGTGCAGCATCAAAACAAAAAGTAGCGCTGCGCCATCGGCAAACTCACGGCTGGCTCGCAGGTGAGCAGTTCGCCGTCGGCGCGCACGCTGTAGGTTTGGGCGTCGATTTCCATCCTGGGCAGGGCGCTGTTGTGGATCATGTGCTCCTTGCGAATGCCACGGATGTTGCGCACCGCGCTCACGTTTTTGGCAAGCCCATAACGCGCCTTGATGCCGGCGTTCTCGCCCGCCTGCGAGATGAAAGTAATCGAGCCCCTGGCCAGGGCGCCGCCATAGCTGCCGAACATGGGCCGGTAATGCACCGGCTGCGGCGTGGGAATTGACGCATTGGGGTCGCCCATGGCGGCCATGGCGATGAAGCCGCCTTTGAGAATCAGCGCGGGCTTGATGCCAAAAAAGGCGGGCTTCCAGACCACCAGGTCGGCCCATTTGCCGACCTCGATACTGCCCACCTCATGCGCCATGCCGTGGGTCAGTGCCGGGTTGATGGTGTACTTGGCCAGGTAGCGCTTGACACGGTAGTTGTCGTTGCGCTGTTGCTGTTCCACCGGCTCGTCGCGCCCGGTCGGGGGTGCTAGCCAGCCGCGTTGTGCTTTCATCTTGTGCGCCGTCTGCCAGGTGCGGATGATCACCTCGCCGACACGGCCCATGGCCTGGCTGTCGCTGCTCATGATGCTGATCGCGCCCAGGTCGTGCAGGATGTCTTCGGCGGCGATGGTTTCCTTGCGGATGCGGCTCTCGGCAAAGGCCAGGTCTTCGGCAATGCCGGCGTCGAGGTGGTGGCACACCATCAGCATGTCGACATGTTCGTCGAGTGTGTTGACGGTGTAGGGGCGCGTGGGGTTGGTGCTGGAGGGCAGTACATTGGGCTCGCCCACCAGTTTCATGATGTCGGGCGCATGGCCGCCGCCAGCGCCTTCGGTATGAAAGGTGTGGATGCTGCGGCCCTTGAAGGCGGCCAGCGTGTCTTCCACAAAGCCTGATTCGTTGAGGGTGTCGGTGTGGATCGCGACCTGGGTATCGGTGGCCTCGGCCACGTTCAGGCAGTTGTCAATGGCCGCCGGGGTGGTGCCCCAGTCTTCGTGTAATTTCAGACCCAGCGCGCCGGCGTTGATTTGCTCGTGCAGCGCGGTGGGCAGGCTGGCGTTGCCTTTGCCCATGAAGCCCAGGTTCATGGCAAAGCCGTCTGCGGCCTGCAACATGCGCTCAATGTGCCACGGCCCGGGTGTGCAGGTGGTGGCAAAGGTGCCAGTGGCGGGGCCGGTGCCGCCGCCGGTCATGGTGGTGATGCCGCTACTTAACGCTTCTTCGATCAATTGCGGACAAATGAAATGGATGTGGCTGTCAAAGCCGCCGGCGGTGACGATGCTGCCTTCGCAACTGATGATCTCGGTGCCTGGGCCAATGACGATGTCCACGCCCGACTGGGTGTCGGGGTTGCCGGCCTTGCCGATGGCCACGATGCGGCTGTCCTTGAGGCCGATGTCGGCCTTGATGATGCCCCAGTGGTCGATGATCAGTGCGTTGGTCATGACCGTGTCCACCGCCCCTTCAGCCCGGCTGCGCTGGCTTTGCGCCATGCCGTCACGGATGGTCTTGCCACCGCCGAACTTGACTTCCTCGCCGTAGCCACCGGCGCGCAAGGTCAGGTCGTCTTCGACCTCGATGATCAGGTTGGTGTCGGCCAGGCGCACCCTGTCACCCACGGTGGGGCCAAATATTTCTGCGTAAGCGCGTCGTCCCAGTGTTGCCATGTTCGTACTTTCTAAAGTGGGCCTTGGGTCAGGCCGCGAAAGCCGTAAACGATGCGACTCCCGGCATAGTCCACCAGCTCGACCGTACGCTGCTGCCCAGGCTCAAAACGCACCGCCGAGCCTGAAGGAATGTTGAGTCGCATGCCTTGTGCGGCGGCCCGGTCAAAGCCCAGCGCGCCGTTGGTCTCGGCAAAGTGGTAGTGCGAGCCGACCTGGATCGGGCGCTCGGACGCATTGACCACCACCAGTGTCTGGGTGCGCCTGCCGGGGTTCAGCACATGGTCGGGGCCGTCGGTAAAGAGTTCGCCAGGGATCATGCGTGCCTCACTGTGCTGGGGTTTTAAACAATGGGTTGGTGGACCGTCACCAGTTTGGTGCCATCGGGGAAGGTGGCTTCCACCTGGATGTCGGGAATCATGTCAGCAATACCGTCCATCACCTCGGCGCGTGTCAGGATGGTACGGCCAAAATTCATGAGTTGCGCCACGGTTTGGCCGTCGCGTGCACCTTCCATCACGGCGCAGCTGATCAGGGCCACGGCTTCGGGGTAGTTGAGTTGGAGGCCACGTGCTTTGCGGCGTTCGGCCAGCAGGCCGGCTGTGAACAGCAGGAGCTTGTCTTTTTCACGAGGAGAAAGTTCCATTTCGTTTCACTCAATGCTTTGATTAATTAGTTCGTGCGGCCGCAAATGCCGACCGAACGCGGGGGGTGAGTTCCATGTGTTTTTAGATGCAAAACCCGTGCCTGAACGCTGAAAGCCTTGCATCGAACCCGCGCGGCGGGGCGTTTGGGCAGCTTCCTCATACTGGGGTACCAGAAATCGTCAGCCGCCCAGACGCCCCACCACGCTAGACGTCGTGTTTTGCCACGGCATGGCGTGGCATGAAAACTGCACCACAAGGGTGTGAATTCAGAACCTCAGCCTCAATCCAGTTCAGTGTATCAAGGTGCGCCGTCGCAGCGCATCACGCTGGTGCGCCGCGACTACAACGCCTGGGTGGGCAGCGAAACGCTGGAGGACTATGCCTTGCGCTTCACGCCACAGGGCTTTCGTCAGTGGTCGCCGTGGCGTGTGGCACAAACCGCGCTGGGTGGTGCCGCTGCCTTTTTGATACTTGAGGCGGTGGGTGCCACGCTGCTGGTTCAATACGGTTTTGTCAACGCCTTGTGGGCGATTCTGGCCACCGGGTTGATCATTTTTATGGCAGGTTTGCCCATCAGCATCTACGCCGCCAAATACGGTGTCGACATGGACTTGCTCACGCGTGGTGCCGGTTTTGGTTACATCGGCTCAACGCTGACGTCACTGATTTATGCCTCGTTTACCTTCATCTTTTTTGCGCTCGAAGCGGCGGTGATGGCCTACGCGCTGGAGCTGGTGCTGGACATTCCGCCGCGCTGGGGTTACCTGATCTGCGCGCTGGTGGTGATTCCGCTGGTGACGCACGGGGTGTCCACCATCAGTCGGCTACAGGTCTGGACCCAGCCGCTGTGGCTGTTGATGTGGCTGTTGCCATTTGCCTTTGTGCTGTGGCGCGAGCCCACGGCATTTGCGGGTGTGGTGCACTATATTGGTGACAAAGGCCAGTCGGAAGGTTTTAGTCTGCCCCTGTTTGGTGCAGCGCTGACGGTGGGGGTGGCGCTGATGACGCAAATGGGCGAACAGGCCGACTACCTGCGCTTTATGCCGGCTCTGACCGCTGCCAACCGCCGAAGCTGGTGGCTCAGTGTGTTGCTGGGCGGGCCGGGTTGGGTGGTTCTGGGGGTGCTCAAAATGCTGGGCGGCGCCTTGCTGGCTTACCTGGCCATCAGCCACGCGGTGCCGCTGGAGCGCGCGGTGGACCCCAATCAGATGTACCTGGCCGCTTACGAATATGTCTTCCCGCACTATGGCTGGGCGGTGGCGGCCACGGCGCTGTTTGTGGTGGTGTCGCAGCTCAAGATCAATGTCACCAACGCCTACGCCGGCTCGCTGGCCTGGAGCAACTTTTTTTCACGCCTGACGCACAGCCACCCCGGGCGCGTGGTGTGGGTGGTGTTCAACACGCTGATCGCCTTCATGCTGATGGAGATGAATGTGTTTGCCGCCCTGGGGGCCGTGCTTGGGCTGTATTCCAACATTGCCATTGCCTGGATGATGGCGGTGGTGGCCGACCTGGTGATCAACAAACCCTTGGGTTTGAGCCCCCGGGGCATTGAGTTCAAGCGCGCTTATTTGTACGACATCAACCCGGTGGGTGTGGGCGCCATGGCGCTGGCCTCACTGCTGTCGGTCACGGCCCATCTGGGTTTTTTTGGACCGATGGCACAGGCATTTTCGGCGCTGATTGCCCTGGCTACCGCCTTGATCACTTCACCGTTGATTGCGTTGGGCACCCGGGGCAAGTACTACCTGGCGCGTGATGCCAACGGGTTGCCGACTTCTGATGCGGGCGCTTACCCGCGTTTGCGCCTGCAGCGCTGCGTGATTTGTGAGCGCGACTACGAAGGGCCCGACATGGCGCATTGCCCGGCTTACCAGGGGCCGATTTGTTCACTCTGCTGCACGCTCGACGCCCGTTGTGGTGACCTGTGCAAACCCCACGCCAGTCTGGCCGCCCAGTGGTCAGCGACCCTGCACTGGCTGTTGCCCCGGCGCAGTTGGGCGCTGTTGGACAAGGGGCTGGGCTACTTTTTGCTCTTGATGCTGGTGATCGTACCGCTGCTGGGCGCGGTGTTTGGCCTGCTCTATAGCCAGGAAAAGCGGGCGTTGGCGCAAACTGTGTTCGACGCCCAAATGCTGCACTTCGGGCAGGCGGCATTACGTTCTGGCTTTCTCAAGGCCTACATGGCCTTGCTGCTGATTGCCGGGTTGGTGGCCTGGTGGGTGGTGCTGGCGCACCAGAGCCGCCGGGTGGCACAGGACGAATCCAACCGGCAAACCGGTTTGCTGATGCGCGAAATTGCCTTGCACGCCCAAACCGACGAAGCGCTGCAAAAAGCCAGACAGGTGGCCGAGCAGGCCCGCCATGCCGCGGACCAGGCCAATCAGGCCAAGAGTCGCTACATCAGCGCCATCAGTCACGAGCTGCGCACGCCGCTCAACAGCATTTTGGGTTATGCCCAGTTGATGGGTGAAGACCTGTCGATCCCGCCGCACCGCCAGCAGGCGGTGAACGTGATCAAGCGCGGCGGTGAGCACCTGTTGTCGCTGATTGAGGGCACGCTCGACATTGCACGCATCGAGAGCGGCAAGCTCACGCTCAGCCCCAAGCCCATGCGCCTGGCCGACTTTGTGCAAGACATGGCCAGCCTGTTCGAGCTGGAAGCGCAGACCAAGGGGCTGGCTTTTCACTACATTGAAGACGGCGTGCTACCGGGCGTGGTGCGCGCCGACGAAAAGCGGGTGCGCCAGATCCTGATCAACCTGCTGGGCAACGCCATCAAGTTTACCCAGCAGGGGCAGGTGACGTTTCGTATTGGCTACGCCCGTGAGATGGCCAAGATCGAGATCGAGGACACCGGGCCGGGTTTGTCGGCGCAGGAGCATGAACGCATCTTTGAGCCCTTTACCCGTGCCAACACACCCGGTGCCACGGCGCCCGGTGCCGGCTTGGGCCTGACCATTGCCAAAATGCTCACCGACCTGATGGGTGGCGAGCTGACCGTGGTCAGCACACCGGGTGTGGGCTCGCTGTTCAAGGTCAAGCTGTTTTTGCCGGAGGTGCGCGTGACACAGGGTGCGGTGGGGGCCTTGTCGCTGGCCGGCCTGGCGGCCGACATGCCCCGGCCAAGAGACAGCAAGCCGCGCCTGGTTTATGCCGGATCGCGTCGACGTATTCTGGTGGTGGACAACGAAGAGGCCGACCGTGAGCTGCTCATGCACTGGCTGCAGCCGCTGGGCTTTGAGGTGCGCACCGCCGCCAGCGGCCACGATTGTCTGGACCTGCTGGCTGCGGGCTACCAGCCCGAGGTGATTTTTATGGACCTGGCCATGCCCGGGATCGACGGCTGGGAGACCCTGCGCCGCTTGTCTGCCCTGGAGGGTCAGCAGCCGCCGGCCCGGCCCCAAATCGCCATCGTGTCCGCCAATGCCTTTGACAAAGGCCTGGACAACGACCTTGGGTTGCCGTCTGAAGACTTTTTTTTGAAACCCGTGCGCCACGCCGAACTGCTGGACTGGCTGACGCTGCGCCTGTCGCTCACCTGGCTCGATGCGGCCGCGCCCGAACCCGCTGTCTTGCCCGCCAGCCTGGCGCTGTGTTACCCCAAGCGCAGCCAGCTGGACGCCTTGCGCGACGTGGTTGATCTGGGGTATTACCGTGGCATCATGAACCAGCTTGACGACATCGAAGCCACCGAGCCGCCTTGTGCGTCTTTTGTGGCACAGATGCGCGGTCTGGCCCGGCAATTCCAGTTTGAGACCATGCGCCAGCAATTGAACCCCTAAGCCTATGACATCCGAACCACGTTTTCATCAAACCCTGGACCGTGCCAACAGCGATGTGGTGCTGATTGTTGACGACGTGCCCGACAACCTGTCGGTATTACACGACGCGCTGGACGAATCCGGCTACACCGTGCTGGTGGCGCTGGACGGGGTGTCGGCCTTGCAGCGCGCCGTGCAGGCGCTGCCCGATATTGTGCTGCTTGACGCCATGATGCCCGGCATGGACGGTTTTGAAGTGGCGCGCCAACTCAAGTTGATGCCGCAAACCGCACACATCCCCATTATTTTCATGACCGGACTGACCGAGACCGAGCACCTGGTGGCGGCGCTGGAGGCGGGTGGTGTGGACTACGTCAACAAACCCCTCAAACCCAAGGAAGTGCTGGCCCGCATGCAGGTGCACCTGCAAGGCGCCCGTGAACGGCGCCAGGCGCGCAGTGCGCTTGATGCGTTTGGTTACGCCAGCATCACCGTCAGGGTGAATGATGGGCGGTTGATGTGGCAAACCCCGCTGGCGCGTGAGCTGCTGATGCGTTATTACGGCACCGACGCACCTACCACACCTATCCCTGTGCTGACCTGGCTGCGCCGCCACGTGGCGAAGGGCTTGGGCGGTGTTGAGCCGCCGCGCCTGAGCACCGAGCTTGGCCCCAAACGCCTGAGCTTTCGCCTGCACCAGCAAATTGGCGACAGCGAAGGTGGCGGCGACTGGCTCATCATCATGCAGGAGGTGAGTGATGAAAGTGTGATCGAGGCCATGGCACTGTGCTTCAAACTCACCCCCAAAGAGGCCGAGGTGCTGTACTGGGTGGTCAAGGGCAAGATCAACCGCGACATCGGCGACATTGTGGGCTCCAGCCCCATGACCGTGAAAAAACACCTGGAGCGCATTTTTGCCAAGCTCGGGGTCGAAACCCGCACCGCAGCCGCCGGCATGGCCATGAGCCGCATCCGGCAACTGCATCCGCAGTTTGA
>Ga0209211_10002360_pt1 | contig 32745 bp, 37 predicted proteins | sample RifGroA2_FD_183992 | JGI IMG/M metagenome (GOLD analysis project Ga0209211, IMG submission 183992) | Groundwater microbial communities from Rifle, Colorado, USA - Groundwater A2 (SPAdes) (version 2) | ecosystem: Environmental > Aquatic > Deep subsurface > Groundwater | place: Rifle, Colorado... | reverse complement strand
TAAGTTGCGACGGGCAATACAATTCAGTTACTAATTGACTAACACAACACGCAATGCTTTTCTAGTACCACCTCTAGTAACTAAGCGTAGAGGAGGAGCAACTAATCCATAATCTTAAGTAGTGTTCGTCGGCAGTCGCCGTAGCTTTGTACTAGTTTACAGAAAAAGCTAAACGAGTTTGATAATTTGTAGATATTTTGACTCATTCTTTCCGCAAACTTTAAAAGAGAGTATCCATTAACTTAATCGTTAAATTAATTATTGACAAACTAAGGTGATAAGTATGCAGGCATTTATACTATTGGCATTGAAAGAATGCGATGAAAAGCAAGTATTAGATGAGCTGAAGGAATTAGATCAAGTCAAACAAGCTTATGTGCTGTTTGGCGAATGGGACTTGGTTGCACAGCTGGAAGTCGAGAACACTGAAGAGCTTGGAACTTTTATGATGGACAAGATCAGAAACAGGCCAGACATAAAGCTAACTAGCACGCTGATTGTTGCGAAGTAAAATAAACTAATATGAAGTTTTTTTATTTAGTATTTTCTTTTTTCTAAAATAGAAAGATTTAAGCATAAGTCTTCTTATTCCTATCATGTGACTGAATATGGAAATTACAAAACCTAATAAGAAAATACTAAGTGACTTGGCAGGCACTTGGACAATGAGTGATAGTGAAGCAGATGAATTTTTAAAAAATTTAAAAAGAGAGTGGAATAGATGGAGAATAAAAACAGTTTAATGCGCTTCATCATCTGGAAAATATTGCCAAATATATTAAAACCGTATTTAGGCAAGGTCCATGGTCTGCAGAATCTGCCAAAGAAAGGGCCATATCTTGTTGCAATCAATCATTCCAGTAGCATAGATCCTGCGATAGTCGCTTATGTTCTATGGACATTCAAGAAGCAAAAGCTAAGGTTTCTCGGCAAGAAACAGCACTTTGACTCATTGATCGGAAACAGCTTCCAGAAGGCAGCAGGTACAATTCCGATAGACAGGACAACTTCTGCTAACAAATTGACTCAAAAAGGATTTGAGATTGCATTAAAAGAACTTTCTCGAGGAGAAATTATAGGTATATTTCCAGAAGGCAGCAGAAGCAGAGATGGATTTGTGCATCAAGGAAGGACTGGAGTTGCGCGTCTTGCATTGTGGGCAAAAGTTCCTGTTGTGCCGATAACATTAGTAGGAGCATTTAGAGTCTGGAGAAAAGGAAGATTGCTGCCAAGATTGCCTATAGGAAAAAAAGGCAAGGTTGAGGTTGTGATCGGAAAGCCGCTATATTTCAACAGATACTACAAAGCAGGTAATTTAAAGTTGAATAATAATAATGCAAAATCTGCAAAAAAATTATCAAAAACCTGGCGAACAATAACTGATTATATAATGAAGCAGATAGCAAGGCATGGAAAGCTGAAGTATGTTGATGAGAAGACAGAGTTGAGTGAATTCGTGCAAAAAATACAAAAACCAAAAATGAAAGAGTTATGGGATAATAAGCACGACGAACATTGGAAAGATGCTTAACGCATAATTATTAAATGAGTTATAGGTTTAAAGAAATTACTATTAGAATTTGAGTATTACCCGCCAAACATCTTCGCCAATCCTTGCCCGATATAATTAAGCCAGATCAGCACCTTCTGGCCAAAGGTCACATTCTCAAGATTGATTGTAAATTCTTCAAGTGAGGTATACTCTTTGCCAAGATTATCACTGTACGTCAGGATTATCTTGAATTTATTCGGCTTTAAAGTAAATGACCCAGAATGCAAAGTAATGGAAAATCGTTTAGGTGAATCTAATATTCCTATATCCCAGTTGCGGGAAAAGAATGAATCCTCCTGTTTTAGGACAAGGGTTGTATTTTTCGAATCAGAGCTTGGCTCGAGTGTAAAATTAAGCACAAAGATTTTGCCATATTCAATCGTTGCAGGATAAGTCACGTCCTTTATCTTGACATCTGGCCGCGAAATGAGCTCAAACTCTGCGCTTGCTGCTCTCGCAATTTTCTCATGCTTTGCTTTTACTATCATATCTTTTTTGCCAGGTTTTTCTTCAGAAAGCTTAAGCACGAATGAAACATCTTTTTCCTGACCAATAGCAAGATTTTGCTGCTTGCAATCATTCTTTAAGCATACATCAACATTATCTAAGATAAAATTGCCAGTATTTCTCAGCTTGCATTCAACTGAAAGCTCTTCATCAACATAATATTCAGTTTTTGCCGGAGCGCATTTTATTGCAAGGTCATATCTTCCTGAGACATCACCATCTGCACCTGTATCTCCTGGGTTAGCTGTACCTGTTTTTCCATCTGCATTACCATCAATTAGGCTTTTGATATCATCCAAAGAATAGACTGGGTCTCTTGCTGTTGATGTATAAGTCGATCTTGCAGTGACATTTGTGACGCTGTAGACATGCGCAGGCAGTGTGTAGATGAAATCTCTCTTCAGCTCATCAGAAACTTTTACTATCCAATAGAGTGTTTTCTCTTCATTAGGGGTAAGCACTAGCTGCAGGGTTTGCTCACCATAATCTTCTATCAGCATAATATCAGAAGTTTTTGCAAGATAAAGTTCAGTTGCAGTATAGACAGGCAACAGATTTCTTACAGTTGCTTTTATTAAGTTGTAAGAGCCAAACCCAACCTCTTTCTTCACTGGCTCAACATCTATTGCAATATTATCAATTACCTTTCCGCTGTTATCAAGGAATTTTGCTTTGACATCTATCTTTTTAGTATCTAACTCAACATTCTTTCCTCGCCATTCATACTTTGTGGAAGTGCTGTCAGAATCATCATTGATGCGCAAGATCAAGTGTGTAGGATCCACATAGCCAAACTGACCATATGTGACATCATAAGGCACCCAGACACCAATGTCTTTTGTTATTGGGAAATAAACTTCTGCCCATGCATGCGGGCCCCAATCATTCATGTTCTGCCAATTGGTGTATGCTACACCGCTTAAATATCTTGCTGGCACTCCGACGCTCCTGAGCAATGCAATAAATAATGCGGTTAATTCATCACAAACACCTTCCCTGTGCTCAAGCACCCAGCTTGATTTCTGTACAGCTTCTGCTGTTAATGTATCAAGAGAATAATTGATGTTTGTCTTGACCCATTTTGCTGTCTTAAAAACTGCTTTGTAGTAATCATCTTCTCCCTGCACTATATTAGATGCAAGCCTTGAGATAGCTTCATCAGTTGAGTCAATATTTTTAGTAGGAAGAATATATTTTAAGACTTGCTCTGGCAATAAATCAATGTTTAATGGAAAATCTATCTTAGCTGCGATTGGTGCATACCTGTTCTCAACTCTTAATGTCCCAGTGACGCCAAATGGCAGCTCTTCAGTAGATGGATTCTCCCATGTAAAGCGAAGCTTGTCTTTGTAATCCAGCTTATCTACCTCTGCAGTGCCGCCTATCTTTTGATATTTAGGCGCGCCAGCTATCGTCTTCATTGAAAATACTTTTTGGTAATCAGTCTCTCTGGGAGAGAGCAATAAGTCTGCATTGATATACTCAGCAAATCCTGCAGAACTTGTTGGCTTTAGCTTTAGGCTTGAAACAACTGAAACTTCCATGTCAAGAAACTGGCTGTTGTAGATGACATCATCGCTTAGCTGCGCAAATGCAAATGAAGAAAATATAGATATCAAAAATACCCCAATTAAAAAATCAAACACCGCTTTAGATTTAATTTTATTCATCGTTGCTCTTTAAATTGCATTAATTATATAAAAGTTTGTTTTTGCAAAGTTAGTAACCAATTTCCCAAAACATTTAAATAACTGCACCAAGTATTCTTTAACTTATGCCGAGGTGGCACAACCTGGTACTGCGCTGGATTGCTAGAAACATGCATGTTTCTATGATCACCATACAGTACATGCAATTTATTTACAGACATTCAGTGTCCTAACGGATTTGTGGGTTCAAATCCCACCCTCGGCGTTTATACTTCCTTATACTAACGTCGTATATATCTCAAAATTTATTGATAAATTTTATAAAAAACTCGAACTTCTGCACCAGAATGGGGGAAGATATAGTAGCAATAATACTGTCGCATTTTGAAGAGCATGGATTTGACCTTAGAGAAGACAACTTAGTAGATTGCATACGATTTCTGGAAAGGCAATATGAGAAGCACAAAGAGGATTATGAATGGGATCTTGAGACGCCTATAAAAGAGAACAAATACCTCAGCTTAATGTATGACAAACTGATTTTATTTGCCTATTTAGCAAGGTTAAACATGATAACTGCTTCTAATGGTGAGCTTATTTCAGTAGACACTCCTGAAATGCTTAAATTACTGAGGATCAAAGCGAAAAAAAGCGAATGGGCAAGTGAAGAATTATATGAACTGTACAGAAGAAGATTTGGAGCATATAACAACCAAGAGATGCCTAGCTATAGCGAAATTATAAATGAGATAGGCGAAGATGAGCAGATAGTGAAAATCTGGGGCAAGAAGATATTTTATGAGACAGATATCTGCTCAGAATCAGCTTCAGCCAAGAGAAGAGGCAGAGAAAGAAGGAAAGAGTTTAGTGGACATTCTGCAAAGCAGACAGAATACTCTGCAAGAAACAACCCTATTGAAGACAAGCTTAAACAGCCCGAATATGCTCCATTAACCCCTCATCTGGATTTTGCTGCAAGAGTCATTGTATGGTATGTTGAACACACTAAGGAGATCAAAATAGAGACAAAGGAAGTTGCAGCTAAATTATTGGAGAGGATGGTACAGCTTGCTCCAGAAACATTAGACAGAGATAAGGCAGAAGGCCTCATAAAAATAGATGGAAGCTCTTCAGTTTATGATGAGGCAAGGAGAGGCTGGATGATATCACTATTGCTGCAGGCCGCAAATGCAGAATATAAAAACTACGGCATTACCCTTGTAGTAGAGAATGGAAAATACAAGATAGCAGATGATTGACAATTTATCGAGAAAAATCATCAATCATATCTTACTGACAATAAAGTTCTTCTCAACAAACATATAACTTCCTTCTTCAATGTTTAACTCTTCTAATTTAATCCTTCCGATACCGATACGCTTAAGCAACTTGACTTTGTTGCTTACGGCTTCAAAGATCCTTCTTACCTCTCTCTTTTTACCTTCAGTCACTTCGATGGATAGTTTATTAGTCAAGCCAATTATTTTATTTTTAGCACCACAATCATTTTTGTCCAAAAGAGTTATCCTGCACGGCTTTGTCTTATATTCTGAAACAACTCCGTTTTCTTCAAGCTTTATTACAACGCCTTTTTCAATTTTTTTTATATCGTCTGAATTAATTGGTTTTTCTAAAACTGCTTCGTATGTTTTAGTTATATTGCTTTCAGGCCTTGTGATAAGAGAACCTAATGCACCGTCATTTGTAACGATAATCAAGCCAAAACTGTTTTCATCCAGCCTTCCAATGCAAAATAATGTTTTTTTAGTTGCTTCATCTAAATTTTTATCATTATCTTTTTCTTTGTCAAAAAGAGAGAAGATGCTTTTTTTACCAAGCTCTAAGTCTTTGGGAGTAAGCCTAGAAGATAAAAAGCCGACAGGCTTATTGACAATAAGATACACTTTCTTATCTACTGCAGACAATTCCTTTCCGTTATAATAAACCTTATTTTTGTTTGGATTAAATTGGTAGTCAATGTTAGTAATTACTTTACCATTTATCTTAATTTCAGAATTTTTTACAGCAAAGACTAGGTCTTTCTTGCTCTTAAAAATTCCTGTCTTGCTTAAAAACTGGTGCAGCCTTGGCTTGTTCATGGTCTTTGCAAGTTAAAATGCTCCGGTATTTAAGGTATTTGTAGCATTTCCCCCTCTCCCCCAGACTGCATGACACCACTAATTAGCAGTAAAAATGGAAAAGTTTATATACCTCCATTTGAGAACAGACAATAAACCCGTAAGAATAGGGTAAGGTAAGATAGGTCAAGCAGTATTTTAAAGCAGATAAAAAGCACACCTAAGGGTAATTGCTATATAGCGCCGTAACATTTACTCTTTGGCTAAAAGTACAATAATTTTAAACAATTTGCAAAAAGTGAGATTAAACATGGTATTCAGCAGATTTACATGGCAGTCAGATGATGACCCAAACACAAGGCCGTCTATAGATGATGCTGTGCTGGGTAAAGGTCAAGGCACTTCTGAAAATCGCCAAGCTATTGATTTCGCTGCAGAGATAGGGACAGATGAGTGGCGCGAGATTGACACAGATGGTGCAGTTGTTGATGGTCTAGACGACAGCTATGAGAGGATAGGCATAGTTGACCTGGTTTATGATGACGTGTTCAGATACCAGACAAGGAACATTGACTATGAGACAAGATTGACTGAGTGGATGAGAGAGTCATGGAATATTTTGCAGGAAATAGAGAGAGGAGAAAAGCTTTATCCTGAATTCCTTGTCAAGAAAGGAATTGCACTTGCTTCAATAGGTATAGATGCTGCAGAGGTGCAGGCTTCAGAATTCTCAACAATAGGCGAGATTTATGCAAGAAAACGAGGTGCATTAAAGCGTAATCTGCATGACATGATTAAGCACCTGAACTCCAAATCACAGGCAAGATACAATTCATGCATAGACGAGCTCGCAGAAGAGGATCCCGGACTTAAGAGAGACATCCCAAAAACAGACCTTTCATATCCTTTTTCAGGAACATATCAGCGCGTGATAGATAGCTGGGTTAAGAAAGCATCAGATGCTGCTTATAACGCTAAAAGCCCAAAAAGGACTGCTGCCAACCTGCTCAAGCAAGGTCTTAAGATCATACAACATGGAAAGAAGATAGGATATGGCGATGTTGTTATGAAGAATATAGATAAGTTCTATGATATGTTAGAGTCAGTGAAAGGGGTAGTAACCGACGATAAATACACTCATTATGAAAGAGAGTTCAGGAAAGCATTAGGATAATTTATTACGATGATAATATAGCAATCCTGATGATCAAGAATTGAGAGAGGATAATAAAGAAATTATTACAAATTTACCTATCATATTCATGATCCGCTTCCATTTCCCACAATAGCTCCCAATTCCTCGACTTCTTCAGGAATATGAGGACCTAAAATCTTATGACCATCTTCAGTGACCAAGACATCATCTTCTATCCTTATGCCAGAGACGGTTTTAACTAAAGCTCTTGCATTATCAAAATCTACAAATGCATCATGTTTTCTGATTTGCACAAGATGTGTCTCGATTATAAATAGACAAGTTTTTATAGGATATAAAGTATCGATTTAACTATGAGCGAAAAATATTTCTTCTCACCGACAAGATTCAAGCTGATCCTCTTCACAATAGTCCTGATAATCTTTCCCTGGCAGCTGTTCTTTAAGAGAATAGATTATATGTTCTTCATATTTCTGCCGTTGAATGTTTTCATATCTTATTTTGACGCTTGCCTGTTTGTGCATCTGGTAAAATTGGCAAGAGAGTATAAGAAAAAGCAGAAGCTAAAATAATTTAATTGCACTACTCAAAGTCACAAATTAAGAAATCAAAAATAAGCTGCTTCTTACTGATTACCTTTAGGCAGCGCAGCATTAGAAATTATCATTATGTCAGCAATACTTTTCACAAGCTGATGCGGCACGATAACACCCTTGGCATTCTTGACTAATTTTTGCAGTACCGAGTTAGAGCTTGCAGATATCTTCCAAGAAGCTATTTTTGAGCCAGAAACAAGAGCTTCTTCAATCTCGCCAAAATAATCCCCTTCGTCTGTAAAGACTCTCATACCGTATGTAGAAACAAGATTTCTCATTGCCATAGTTACTCACCGCGTTTAGTTGTTTATAAGTTTAATTTTGATAGTTAGCATGATCACTCAAACAGTATAAATTGAAATTAGCAGTTAATTTATGATATAAATAACATTGACAACCCTATGCTAACTTCTCTTCTTCCTCAGTATTGACATTTGCGCCGCATTCTGGGCAATATTCATCTACGTCAGTCACTTCAATCTCGCATAAAGGACAGTTCTTTGATGGCATGTTCTCTCCCCCTGCAACAGCCAGCATATAGCATTAATTTAAGTTGCATATTTACCAATCTTTAATGTTTTTTATCTCGGTAATTATAATGCTAAACAAGTATAAAAATGTTGCGGTGGAATTTTCTAAAAATTAAGCATTTGATATTTTATTTATTTTTAAACGGATGTAATTAAAATAAATTTTCAAAAAAACAAAAGCTTTAAAAAGAAGTCGAATACTTTAAAGACATCATGGCACAACAACAGGATAATGCAATCGTAGATACTAATGATGAAGTTCTTAAGCAGATAGAAAAGGAAGCAGTATTATCAGAAGTAGTTCCAGATGAATTAAGAAAAAATGACATCACTCAAGAATCTGCAGATGAAGACATATATAAAAAAGATGAGAGAGAAGAGCAGCTTGAAGGAGATGAGATAACTCCAGAGGAAGAAGAGTTCATGGAAGGCGAAGAAGATGAAAGTGAATTAGGTGATTGCTCCAACTGCGGAAAAACATTGACTGATTCAAAAGATTCATTGGTCTCTAAAGAGATAAATAAGAACAGGTTATGGTTCTGCGGAAAAGACTGCCTGCAGCAGTTTGATGCGTAATTAGGCACTAGTTTAGTTTAATTAGCATAATTATTTATCATAATTCTCTATCATATCTGATAAGCGATTATATGTTTGCACTGGACAGGCTAATTCTTGATTATAACATGTTTTAAAGCAGGTTTCTAACGTAAATGCATGGTTGCACTGGACACTGGACATTCTTGGTCAGAATTTATAAAGGCAGATACCTGTCCAATAGTCATGGTTTTAAAAATAAAATCGAAAAATGAAAGAAAAAATCAAAAAAATAATGAGCCTGACTCAAGATCAGGTGAGCTGTCCAAGCAAAATATAGAATGATTAACTACTATTTAATATTTTTGTTTGTGCAATGCCGTGGTCGCATAATTTGGTATTGCGCCTGACTCAAGATTAGGTGAGCTGTCCAAGCTCTTGCGGGTTCGAAATGTTAATTTCAAACACGGATTTCCCGTCCACGGCGCACTAAACAATTACAAAATAAAGGGAAGAAAATCGAAAAATTAAAGAAAAAACAAAAAGGTGAGAAAATGCAGATGACAGAATTGATCATGAGAAAAAAAGCAGGAAGCACTCTAACTGTAGACACCAGCAACAAGGCAATTGAACAATTATTTTTCATGCAGTTTGCAAAGCTTACTAAAGATACGTTGCGCAACAGAAGCTTTGATATGCAGTTCAGTGGCCAGACTAACCTAGTAAATAAAATTTTCAATTCAACACTTAAAATAAATTAGAAAGAAGAGGTGAGAAAATGAAAGAACCACAGAACATAGATTTAGAAAACGCAGAAAGCTTCGGCGATGAAGACATTTACAATGAAGAGATAATCCATGAGTTTGTTGAAAATGATGAGATTTCTTCTGAGGAAAATGGATTTATGCTTGGCTATCTAAGCGGATAAAAAAAAGAGAAAAAAATATCGCAAAATCAGGCATTGCACCTGACTCAAAATCAGGTGAGCTTTTCCGAGCATTGGGATATAAGTAAGCCATATATTTAATACTTTCCATTGTGCAATGCCGTGGTCGCATAACTTGGTATTGCACCTGACTCAAAATCAGGTGAGCTTTTCCGAGCTCTTGCGGGTTCGAAATGTTCATTTTGAGCACGGATCTCCCGTCCACGGCGCACTAACTAATACCAACAAAATATTTCAGAGAATAGCTAGGTGATAAACATGCAAACAAAATCAAAACAAGAGATAAAGCAGGAATATATAGACATCTTAAATGAGTTAGACAGATATTTTTATCCGGGGTGAAAGCAATGTTATTTCACAAAAGCAGATTCAGCAAAAGAGTAAGATCAGGCACAATAAATGCAGTTATCTGGGAAAATACAGATACAAATGAGTTTGGAGACCAAAATTGTTATAACACAATTTCATTTGAGAGGAGATATGTCAAAGAAAATGGACATTGGGATTCTACAAATTGTTTGCGCATCCAAGATCTGCCAAAAGCAGCCCAAGTTCTGAAGAGAGTGTACGAGAGTATTAGTCTGAAAGGATAAGATAAAAAATAAAGAAAAAAGGTTGCATAACCAAGATGCACCAAAATTAAAAATCCATAACTCGCCAGAGTAATAAGTATAAATGCCTTACATATATTTAAGTTTTTTGTTTGTGCAATGCCGATGTCGCATAACCAGGTAGTGTGTCTGATTTAGAATCAGATGACTCGCCAGAGTCTTGCGGGTTCGAAATGTTCAAAGAACTGTTTTGAACGCGGATCTCCCGCCATCGGCGCACAATAATTTTCAGTTAATTAAAAAGAAAAATCGTAAGATAACCAAGTACTATACTGATTTGAAACGTCAAACATATAAAAAGTTAAACTTATATTTAAGTTTTTTCTTGGCAAAAGGTTATTCCTATCAGAATATTTATTTCTAGCAGAATAACCTGTCAAGAGGGTTTATAAATGAAAACTAAGATTTAAGATAGATATGGCAATAGAACCTATTGTAAATGAGGAAGCGCAGAGTTTAAGGCAGCATATTTCACAAAACAGGATATTAAGCGGCCCTTATGGATCTGTATTGGATGATGTAGACCTAATAAAATTTAACAGCGGGCATACTAACTGGAGACTTGCTTTTGGTGATGACTCTGGAAGAAAACTGCTGGAGGGAACAGCAAAAGATTATGCAAGAGTTCTTGAAGATGGAGATTTCTTGGCATTGCCTACATTTGGATTGGCTTATTCCAGGATTAAAGAGCTTGGAGACAATATAATAAAAAAACTGACAGATCCAAACGCAGAAGATGCTGCTAAATTCCGTGCAAAATTACAGGAGATAGATGTTCCTGAATTAGAAAGATTAATACATGATTTGACTGGATTTAGTGATGATGAGATAAATTCTTTAGTTGTTAAGTTTAATAACGATGCAGTTAGAATTGGAAAAGAAGCGTTACAATCTTCTCAAGCAGTAGGCAAAAATTTAAAGCTTGTTGCACCAATTGCACCTTATGGTGATTGTTATTCAGGCAAAGGATTTACAACAATAGATGATGCTGTAAAAAGGCATTTAGAGCAGACAAATCTCTTAAAAGATCATGTTGACCTATTCTTGTTTGAAACAAACTGCACTGTTGAGCAGGCTATTGCAGCATCAATCGCAGGAGAAAAATCTGGCAAGCCTTATATCATAAGCTTTGTAGTTGACAAAGATGGTTATTTACGCGGAAACAATGGCAAAGTAACAGTAGCAGATGCAATCAAAAAAGTTAATAGAGTATTATACCAACGCAAGATTCAGCAATCTGGATTGGTCACATACGGAATAAACTGCAGCAGTGAATATGGCACAATATCTGCGTTAACTCAGCTTGCCCAAGAAAGAAAGATTGAGAATGTAAGATTAGTATATTTGAATGCCTCGCCTGATGACCAGTGCGTAAACGAAGCTAAAGCTCATGGACATAGAAACCAGACTGCTGAGGAATTTGCTGCCAGTTCAGGCGAAGTAAAGAGGATATCTGAATTTGTAACAGTGTTCAGCGGCTGCTGCGGAATAAAGCCAGATTATCTTCCTGTGTTGAGAGATTATATTAAAGGTAATTCACAAGCAGTAGAAGGATCTCCAGGAACAGCAACCGCAAGTGTTAGCATGCATGAAGTTAAAGAACGTGTTGGGGCATTGTAGAATTTTGAATATACCATTTCTTTATCATAAATTTTTTAGAGTTATGCTGTTCTATTATATTTATACAACCCTCTTCCAATGCCATCTTTAGCTTTACTAAAATGACCATTGTGATCTGGACTGACTAATCTATCAAACATTATTTTCTTTCTAGTGAGATCGTATAATAAGATAGGATTATGCCCACCAGATTCTTTATCAGCAGGCCTGCCACCATAACCCAACCCAGAAATAAGCAAGTCAAATTTCTTTTTTTCTATGCCAATAGGAACACCGCCTAATCTGCTATGGAACCTTGGCACATCATCATAAGGCACATCTACAGCTTCTTCTTGTTCTGCACTCGCCAAATCTTTAAATCTCCTGAAGAAGATATAATTTTGTGGAGTAAATTCTTTGATTGGAAGTACAGCAACACCCTGTTTAGAAAGTTTTCTTCTAAGTTCTTCATCTTTAAGATGGCTCTCATCTAAAACATAGTATTTGCCATTTATATTAACAACCAGGGTCTTACCTTCTTTAACCGCTTCTTTAGTCGCTTTATAATGCCTAAACCTTGAATAAGGCATGATTGCTTCAATATCCTGATGCCCAGAATTTACATTATCCCTATTAATTTTTAACGCTAACTCCCTGACTGCATTTATTAGATGGCTACCTATGTTTCGCTTACTATATTCTTCAGTTAAATTAACACTTACATTTGGGCAGACCAAAACATTTCCATTTGAATCATAATTATCAAACACATAATTGCCTGTAGCTGCTTTCCAAGTTTTTGGGATTTCTTGCCAAGAATTTATGCTCAATCTATTTGCATTTATAATTCCAACTAATTTACCTTCATAATACGCAACTATCTGCCCATCTCTAAATTTTTCAGAGCGAGCTCGCAACTGACCTGCAATGGATTCAAGGCGTTTAGATTTTCCGCCTCTTCTCTCATATTTGATGATCTTTCCCCAATTTTCGTAAGTCAGTTCTGCAGCTGCCCTAACTTCAGCATCATTTGTAATGTCAAGAACTTTTAATTCCAAACCTGATACTGCTTCTGCTGTGCCCATATTTAAGCCTGAAATTGGGGTTATTTTTAAATATTACCAAAAAAAAGCGGATAATATACTAACTTTAAAAAAGCCAGAGCCGCCAATGTAGTGGGCACAATTTCAATTACCGACGCTAAGTTACGACGGGCAAGACCATTTAATTGCACATTAATTAACACAACAAGCAATACTTTTTCCATGATTACCACTATTAACTATTTGTAGAGGAGGAGCAACTGTTTTATTAATCCATCCCGTGCCCACGGCGGCTCTGGCTTTAATAGTTATTAATCTGTTATCCACTGCAAATATCGCATAATTTTATATATATGAAACAAAATTGAGAGTATAAAAATGTCCCAACTAAAAGACCTAATCCTGAAATACGCTTTGCAGAACTCAGTCAAGTTTGACGGAAAGCCAAACATAGGCGCAGTAATTGGAAAATTAATAAGTGAAGATGCTGCCTTAAAAACCAAGATTGCTGAAGTTCAGAAAGAGATCAAGAAAACAATTTCAGAAATTTCTAAGTTAACAGTTGAGCAGCAATTGGCAAAATTACAAGAGATTGCTCCAGAATTATTGGAAAAGAAAGAAAAAAAGAAAAGAGAGCTTCCTGAACTGCCAGGAGCAGTTGATGGCAAAATTAAGGATTTTGTCACAAGAATCCCGCCAGAGCCAAGCAAATATGCACACATAGGGCATGCATTAAGTTTTCTGTTGAATTATATGTATGCAAAAAAATATAATGGCAAATGCATAATGAGATTTGAAGACACTAATCCAGAGACCTGCAAACAGGAATATGTTGATGCAATGATAGAAGATGTAACAGGATATCTTGAGATAAAGCCAGACAGGATATTCAAAGTCAGCGAAGACATGGACAGATTTTATGAGTTTGCTGAAAAGCTTGTTGCGTTAGGCAATGCTTATGTCTGCTTTTGCGCAAGAGAAAACATGCAGGAATTGAGGCATGCAGGAAAAGAATGCAGCTGCAGGCAGAAAAAAACTTCTGAGAATCTGGAAGCATGGCATGATATGCTAGCAGGCAATTATGAGGACGGAGTTTGTGTACTGCGACTGAAAGGAGACATGGAAGCATTGAATCATGTTATGAGAGACCCTGTTTTATTTAGGATGTCTCGAGAGAAACATTATTCTTTGGGAGAAAAGTATTTTGTCTGGCCAATGTATGATTTTGAGAATGCTGTAGAAGACAGTATTTCTGAAACAACGCATATCCTAAGAAGCAATGAATTTGGAAGTATGAGAGTCGAGTTGCAAGATTACATCAAAAAATTATTGGGTTTTTCTAATCAGATTAATGTTGAGTATGGAAGGTTTGCAATCAACGGCACAACCACAAAAGGTAGAGAAATAAGAGAGCTGATAGAGAAAAAACTAGTTGCTGGATGGGATGATCCTAGATTAGTCACATTGAAAGCGATGAAAAGAAGAGGCTTTCTGAAAGAGACTTTTTACGAACTTGCTGTTGAAGTTGGATTGACACCTTCTCCTACAAACTTGGATTGGAGCATTGTTGAAAGCATCAACAGGAAATCTTTAGACCCAGTTGTCCACAGACATTTCTTTGTTGAAGATCCTGTCGAGATAAAGATAGAAAATGCCCCTAAACAGGAAGTTGAATTAAATCTGCATCCTGAGAATAAGAAAGGCGGAAGAAAATTTTCTACGCATGATCTGTTTTATGTTGCTAGAAAGGATTTTGAAGAGTTAAATGCTGCTGGCTTGTATAGGCTAATGGATTGCGCTAATTTTACAAACGATAAAAAGAACAATATAGTTGAGCATAGTTTTCTCTATCACAGCCGTGAATACGAGCAGTACAAGAACGATGAAAAGAGTATGAACAAAAAGATTATGCATTGGTTACCTGCTGATGATTCTAATAAGAAGAAATTGTTTGATGTCGAGATTCTGATGTCAGATGGCAGCATTAAAACAGGAGTTGGCGAGAGCAATCTTAAAGACGTCAAAGTTGGAGAGATTATCCAGTTCGAAAGGTTTGGGTTCTGCAAGCTGGAAAAGATAGAGAAAGGAAAAGAAAGTAATAATAACAGTGACAAAGAAAATAATTCTAAATTGTTCTTTATCTGGACGCATAAGTGAAGAGTATTATTCTTTTGGGATTATTGTTACTAACTAGAGTGTTAATCTATTTATCTTTCTTCACAATTGCCACAAAATTACCAGGAAAATAAAATGCCCTTGCGAATGCTTCGTAGCCTAACTCACGGCCCCATAAACAGATAGGCATTAATTCAATTAAATTTCTGGCATCGTTAATTCCTTTATGATATCTTGGACCAAAAGACATTATTTTAGGGTCATCTAATATCCTGGTGGCTAAGTCCAATTGTGTGTATAAATGCTCCTTTCTTTTAATTATTGCATGGTTTACAAATCTTTGAAGCTCATTTTTTGCTTGGAAATTAGATTCATCAGCTGCAGCCTTACTAAAATCATATCCGAATATTGCCAGCCATGATTTATTCCTCATTATTTCATCTTCTGCAAGCTCTATTTCAAGTTTGTCCCCCAAGCTAAATCCTGTATCAGAATCAACTCTTTCTAAGCGAGACTTGCTGTATCTTTGACCTGCAATATGATCTCTTTTCAGAACTGCATATTTAGTATTTTCTACTTGTACAACCACAAATTCCGTGCCTGGCAATTTGGCATACTCATATTCTGTCAAATGCACAGTGCTGGTTTTTGGAGAGTATCTGCTTAGATAATCATTCCAAGAAAGCGAATTGATTATCTTGTAATGCAACCTACCATGAACATATCTTCTGGCAATAGCTGAAATTGAATCTATAAGTTTTTCATGCAAAGAATCTGCATGCCATTGGTTATTACCTTTTCCCTCATTACAGTTTTCCTCTTCTGCCAATAGTACTCTCTCTAAACAAACCTCTCTTGCTGTCCTTGGCTCTATACCATGCTGCTCAATAAATAATTGCCTGGCTTTTATCCAGTTTAGTTTTTTCCTATCTCTTTTGCCAGGCTCTACAGTAAGTTTTTCTATTGCCATAATTACCCAATTTTAATACTATTATCACTCACAAGATTGCTCTTACTATAAAAAATAACATTTAATTTAAGTGAGGGATATAGGTGATATTTAACTCTTTTCTTTTTACTCTTTGAAAGTACTAACCGCACTATAATAACTTTAAACTGAGTATAACCCATTTCCACCTAAATTAGTCATGTATACCAGTATACGAAATAGTAACATTTATATACTAGTATGCTTTTATAGTTTCATAGACGAGAGATGCAGTTAAATGCAGCAATCGTCATCGCCACCAAAAATACATAATCGCTAATCAACGCAATGCAATAACAGCAAAGCGTCATTAGCACTAACTTAAGCGCATTGTGACAATGTGTTTAATCATGATCAAAGGCTCTCTGAAGAAACCCTTATAATATTCTAAAAAATTATAAGCCCTCTTCATACACCCTCTCACTCGATCAGGGAGCCATTTTCTTCATCTCACAGGAATCATAAGGTTACAGATGTTACACCTCATCGCAATGCAGATTTGTACGGGAGAAAGCAAATTGCATTGTACTCACTCACAGCTGTTTGGAAAGATGGCTATCGGTCCAAGCAGCTTCCCTCTCATAGAGATTACATAGACAACGCAAGGCAGCGAACACACGAAACCAGATATTATATAAATAAGAGATAAATAAAAACCCAGCAACCACAAAAAAAGAGGTTACACCAACCCATATATAAGCAAAAAAACGCAGGGCTAAAAAAACTTAGCGCAAATGCCTTAGTAAGCGGCAAAAATAAAAGCAATAAAAACACAACAAACAATAGTGATAGGACAAAGGATTTACAACAGTTTTGAATACTAAAGCTAAGTAAGCCCTGCATTTATATTTAAGTTATAGCGATAAAAGAGACCAGTTGATTGCTTGAATATTTTTAAGCAAAAAAATTATTAGGATATAAATTTGTGTGTAGTGACTTACAGCGACGTGAATCAGAGCAGTGATGACAATGTTGAATGATACTTGGAAGTACAGTAAAGTACAGACTATAATGCTCATCCAGAGCAACATAGACGGAAAGAGAAAGGATTTTCTAAATACCTATTTGTTGAATGTGCAAAGCAAGATCAGCATAAAGAACAATATCAGGAATAATAATACTAATCTGTTAGAAAGCGATTGAGTATTTGTTGAGAATGAAGAAGAAAATAGTTTATATTTTTAGATTATTATTTTTACATTAAGGTATCCTGTTCAAGCTTTTAAGCAAATAATTTTCTATATCTTCGTCATCAATAATCTTATCTGCAGCCTCTTTCTTATGTTCAATAACTTTATTCTCGGTAGATTCAAATCCACCAATATTTGCGCATGCTTCCCTTAATTTTATTTCTGCAATCGAGCTTTCCTCTTCACTTAACTGCTTTGGCTTCCATTCAAAGTTTAGGTTATCGCCCTGCTGCATCCTGGGAATTATGTGCATCGCTACATGAGGGATATCCTGGCCTGCAGCAACACCATTTGCGATTATCATGTTTGTGCCGCCCAGATTAAGGCTGTCAAACAATGCTGCTGAAAGTTTGCTTGCAACTGTGAACATTTTTGAGGTTTCAGCATCAGGCACCTGCTCGAAGATGGTATGATGCTCTTTAGGCACTAGCATAATATGCCCTAATGACGCAGGCTCTTGGTTTAAGTATGCTATTAGCTTATCATCCTGATAGACTATCTCTACCTTAGTGTTTCCATGCACCACTTGGCAATATTTGCAGTTTGGTCGTGTCATTTTTGTTTCAATACATTAATAGGTTTTTACAATAGATTATCATCCGAACAATTTCGCGATTACATCCAAGTCAACTCCAGACTTAGGTTTCTCTGCAGATTCTTCTTTGCCATCATCTTCTTCCGGTTTTTTATCATTATTAGCCACATCATCATTATTTTCTGTCACATCATCATTTTCCTGCGAACTGTCATTTTCATCTTCATGAGCTTTCTTCCTTGGTTTTCTTTTATGAGCAGTAGTTTGAGGTACTCTCTCTTCTTCCTCTTCAGATTCCTGTTCTTTTTCGTCATTAGATGCATCTTCTTTTTCTTCTTCTGAGTTTTCTTCTTCTGGAGTTTCCTCAACATCTATAACCCTCGGCTTATTCTCAATCTCTTTTCTTTCAACAAATCCTATCTCCTCTAACTTTTTTCTCTTATTTTCCAGCAAACCTTCATCTGGTCTTATTTTTATATCCATCATTGCAGGGATAGTAGTATCTTGTGCACCTGTAAAACCCATAGTCTGATCAGGCAACAGTCTAGTCCCTTTGCCTTCTTTTTTATCTTCAGATTCTGGTTTTTTCTCTGCATAATTCAGAACTTCTTTTATCCTCGGCGCAAGCTTATCTTTGATCTGCTTTAGCTGAGTATCATTGATCCTGTATTTAGGTATTGCAATATTTAATCCATCTTTTTCATCTCTAGGGATGATATGAAGCATGACATGCTGGGCTTTTTGGCCTGCTGCTGCTCCATTTGCGACAAATATTGTTGTTCCTTTGGCTTCAAGAGCTTTTAACATGACATTAGAAATAGCTTTTGCAACCATTGCTAAATGCCCCAATATTTCATCAGGCACTAAAGGCAATACAGCATAATGTTCTTTTGGCAATAAGAGAACATGGCCTGCATTTGCTGGATTAATGTCAAGCACGCCTAAGCAATTGATATCTTCATATATTTTTTTTGCCTGCTGTTTGCCAGATGAAATATGACAGAATATGCAATTTTGCTTTTGATAATCGCGAAGCTCTTCAGGAGACATCCTGCTTAATCTTTCCTGCAATTCCTGTGCCTGTTCCTGGTTCATCTGCTGCTGCGCCATATTGAAACAATAGAATTAATTACGTTTATAAATCTTTATGTTATAATTATTTGCTGGAATTGGATTTGCTGATCGCATCATTTGTGAATCCTATGCATGTGTTCTTTGTGTCGTTCCATTTTAACTCATTGCAGAGTGTAAGGTTCTTTGTGTTCACAGCTATCTTGCCTATGCAGATGTCTCTTGCAAATGGATTTGATTTGCTCTTTATCTTTTCGCAGGTAGGAATTGATTCAGTAGCTACACCGATTGTTGAATAGCAGGTTATCTTTTTTTCAGCTAATGCAATTTTCTCACATAACTCAGCATTCTTATTTGCTACACCTATAGTCAAATAGCATTCATCTGCCAAAGCTTCTTCATTAACTTTTGCGCATAAATCGCTGCTGCTCTTATTGATAGCAATATCTTTCAAGCAGATGTTGCTTTTCTCCCTGTTTGTAATCTTAGAGCAAGCATCTGCATTAAGCGTATTAGTGGAAACAACAAGTATGCATCCTTCTTTTGTTCCAGGATCTGCTATGTTTTCACATAACTCAATGCTGCCTGTCAAATCTGCAAGGTTGGCATAACATGTCTCTTGTAATAACTCATTTTTCATTATCTCACAGCTGCCTGAATCAAGGTTTGCAATTGCATCTTTTAGAATCTCTTGGTCAAGAAGGTATTCTTCCTTCTCTTTTTGGAGCTCTGCTGGAGTTTTTAAAGGAAGATTCTTATCCTGGCCTTGCTCGATCTTGATTGCTGGATTTACCTCATTTGTAGGCTTGATAGGAACAGTGCATGAGCTGACTAATAACAATATCAGAACTAACATCAATACTATTGCTATTGAGATTTGCTTAATCTTAAGTGCCATATATCTAGAATTAACGTGCTTATTTTTAAAGTTTTTGATATGTTTAACAAGTTTACGTTTAATTCCAAAACGATGGCGACTGCCAACGAACACTATTTATTAGAAGGATTACTTAATTTTAACACTTATTACCATCTGTATGGCACCTGTGCTGTATCTCTTTTTTTATGTCTTCTAATGCAGTATGCACTGCTTTGCTCAGATCCCATTCAAGAACATCAGATTCAAATATCTTCCTAGGAGTATGCAATCTTGCAATGACCTGATAACGCTTCCTGTTTCCGCCTTTGCTCTGCGGCTTTATGTGCACAATAAGCTGTGTTATCTTTTTTACTTCTCTCTCTAATTTGCCATAGTATGAAGAGCAGACTGCTTTTGCAACAGTCAATTCATCTGCAGATAACTTATCTGTGCCTACATATTGTATGGTGTCCATTTGAGTAAGGTATATCTGGTTATATTTAATAGTATTGGTTATTTGCTTTTTATTGTTATGACCAAATAAAAGCATCATCCATATTTGATCTGTAGCACATGCATCGTCAGCACTCCTACTGCGAACAAGACTCTCAATAACCTAAATATCTGCTTTGCATGAGACGCAGGACTTCTGACTATAGACCACATTCCTTCAATGATCAAAAATGCACTGCCTGCAAGCGCTGCTACATCAATAAATAGAGGATCCAAATAGCTGCAGTTAGGGACAAGATTTCTCTCGTTTGCGCTGAAGATCAGGATTATTGTAAGCACAACGATAATAGAGAAGATGATCATCGCTGCATCAACTTCTATCTGGAAGAGGTGCTCTTTCTTATCCTGTTTTTTAAAGCCTGAGAAGATATTTCTGACAGAACCTGCAGAGTGAGAAATAGCTTTATTTCTTAAACTCTTCATCCTCTTTTTTGCCATTGAAAGAAATAATAAATTAGGGTATATATATCTTGCTGTTTTTGAAGCAAATGCTCATATCTCTTCTAATATTGTATCGAAATTCTTCCTTGATGGGTCATGCTTGTATTTCTGCGCAAACTTGAGGATGCGCTTGTTGATGATTAGTCCTTTGTTCTCAAGACCATAAGCAAAGCTTCCAGATGTAAGGAACTGGCAGAATTGCGTGACATTTTTTGGATCTAATGTTTTTCTGCATCTTTCAAAATCGATCATCCTTGCACCGTCTGTGGTTATGAGAATATGCTTGACAGGATGATGCATCTCTTCTTTGTTGATCTGCAACAGGTCCATCTCATAACATTGCCTGAAGATATCCTGGATGACATGCCTAATCTGGTTCTTGTTGCTGTGCTGGACATAATCAAACAGTTTCTCTCCATCAATATATTCCATGATAAGGAAATCCTTGCCTGAATGCAGCATCTTTGGCCCAATCTTTTTCTTATTAAGTATCTTAAGCCATCTGCTCTCCATGTCTACCCTGCTTACAGCGCCAGGATTCAGGTCAACTTTTATTGCAATATCTTTGCCTTTGTAAGTTCCAGAATATACAATTCCGCGATGTCCTTTTGCAAGAAAATTTATGTTCTTAATGCCCTTTAATCTTTTTATTATAGGATTTTTTTCTGCAGTGTAGACATAAAGCTCTTCAAATGAAACTTTTTGCTTTGCAACGCGTTTGAAAGTAAATCCATGGTCTATCATTATGCTCTCAACTTTAACCGGATTGGTAAGTGATGAGATAAGAAACAAGATCATACCATTATCATCCAAATATTCTTTCACTTGTGTAAAGAATCTCTCCATGATCTCATAGCCATGCTTGCCGCCAGAGGTTGCCAATGCGCTTTCTTGCGGCTCATTTGGATCTGAAGGAAGATATGGTGGATTAAATATAATGGTGTCAAATTCATTGCTCACAGAATCAAAAAGATCAGATTTTTTGAAGAGGATTTTTGGGTGATGTATTGTTTTTTTGCAATAGTCGATTGATGCAGGGTTGATATCAACTGCCTGCACGCTCCTGACATGCCTTGAATTAGCTGCTGCTAGGGCTTGGATTCCAGTGCCTGTGCCAATATCCAGGACATTGCCAAACGCAAATCTTGAGACTTGTTTTTCCAGTAAGTATGAATCTTCTCTTGGCTCGTATAGCATGATTGTTTCCATTTTTATCATTCCTCGATTATTTCATTGTTAATTGTTGTTAGTATCTTATGATTAGTATTATTATTTTTATTTAATATTAGTATTGGTATTTAACTAAACTCCTGATCAACTGCGTGCATATATTCTTTGACACGCGTAAGCATCGATGCAAGCATAAACTTCTCAACCTTCTCTTCAAATGTGTCATGGAGCTTCTGATGCTCAGTAATCCTGTAATTGTTAGTTATCTTTTCAACCAGATATAAATCTCTTAATCTTTTTATCTGTCTTCTTATGTTGGAAGAAGCAATGCCGCGCAATTGTAGGTTCTCTTGTTTTCTATACTCTATTACCTGCTTTACTATGTCATCGCTGGAAAGCAGATTCTGCATAACATTACCTGCTGCCTTTGAATTATTACCAGCCACAGCCTGTGAACTTCTTGCTTTTAGCAACACATAAAGCACATCAACTATAACATCTCTTGAATCGCCTGGCTGCAATAACCCAACTGAAAGCAATAATTTTTTTAGGAGTTGTCTTCCTGCTAAGTTAGCTGGCTTCTCATATCTCCTTAATGTAATCTCCTGTAAAGGTGTGTCACGGATGACTTTTTGAGTATTTGACAAATTAGCTGCCCCCTCTTCTCGTTTATTGTCTGTAGTATATATAACTTTATAACCACTTTTTAATTAACACGCCTGAATAATATCAAAATCTAAGCGCATGATTTATTTGCTTTGATTAATGATTAAAACTTATTAGCAGTTAGTTAGAAGTTAGTGGTATATTAATGTTGTGGATGGTTTGTGGTAACTGGGGAGTGAGATATACCTATATAAGAAAATTATCAAAGTTAGTAGGTTATTACTTCAAGACATTTTATTTTTAAGCTCTTGCAGCCTTGTGCCCTTTTTCATAAGGTTTAGAGCTTCCTTTACCTTTACTGCTTCTTTTTCACCAACATCCTGCCAAGCGCCTGCAAGTTCCATTATTTTGTTTTTATAATTTGTATTTTTGTCCATAATTTTTAGAATAGTAATATAGATATAAACCTTTCTCCATCTTTATTATTATTTCTCCAATCTCTTCCCATCAACCCAAACTTTACCATTCCCATTCTCTAGTATTCTGCCTTTGACTTTGGTGTTGTATAGGTAGATGTTTGCATTGTCATGTGCAATTACATCTTGATTAATAATTGAATCATAGAAATAGTAAGTTACATTCTCTCTTGCGATTGCGATCATTGCATTTGAGTTTCTTACAATAGCACGAGAAGTTCCGCCATAATTCTGCAAATCTGCTAAGTCAGAATCAGAGATCTCAATAGTTGCATTATTGAATGCCTGTGGATACCAGTCTCTTGTAAATGTATTGATGAGCCTTAATTTGTTTGTATCAAAATCAAGGGAAAAATCAGGATATGTTTTTGTTTTCAATCCAGAAACTTTGACATAAGCGTTCTGTGATTCCTTTCTTTCCCAGTCAGAGCCTGCGTTTATGCCTATCGTCATCTTGCTGTCAACAAAAGTTATGTTAGTGTATTTGTCAAGCGTAGTTCCCCAATCAGTAAATTCTGAGTTTTTTACATCTATCTGCATCAGATTATTTTCATTGTTGGGAATTTTTAAACTATAATCATCTACATGACCTTTTGGAAGATTGAATGTACCAGAAGTATTTGTCATCACAAGCTCAAAAAACAAGCTGCTTTCAACAGCATCTACTTTCACATTTTGGCTTAATGTCAGGCCAACAGTGCTCTCTTTGATATCGAATTTGACATTATCGCTAGAGCCATGCCAAGGCGAACAACAGCCTTCACCATGCACATTCTTGAACTTAATTTGAGGATTATTATTATATTGAAAGTTAAACCATTTGCCATCTGTTGTTAACTTCACATTTTCAAAATCCAGCATCGCATTGTCTTGGATATAAACCCTGAACTGCTGGTTGAAATCCTGATTAAAGACAAGCTCTGAATCTTTTACAATCAATTTTCCTGTGCCGTTGACAAAGATATTTCCTTTGATGACAAATTTAGTATTATTTATGATATGCTCTCTGTTTGTGACAATCAAGTCACCTGTAAAATAAGTCTGCTCTCTTGGATAAAGAAGATTATCTTTTAGTTCTGTCAATTTGCTGAGGAGATTATTTTCAGCAGGCAGGTTTTTATCAGTATTTGAAGGAATTGGAGTTTGTTCTTTTGGAGACGGAAGCTCTTTTGTAACAACAATAGGCTCTGGCTCGGAATCTTTTTGGAGAGATTTCTCTTGTACATAAACTTGTTTCTGAGAAATATTTTCTTGAGGAATAGACGAGCAGCTAGTTAACATGATTACAGAAAGAAGCACGATTATTAGCTGAGTTATTTTTTTCATTATAAAGCCATAATTCATTTGGTATAAATAGGTTTCTAAAAATAGTTTTCTGATAATAACATTTAAAAACAAGCGCCCATTTTTACATTAGTATCAGCGAAATGTAGGCTTTGCTCGCCTGAATCCTGATCTGGTAAAACAAACCAGCAAATGCCTATAAAAAAACAATACGCAATAAAAATAGGCTAAAATTAACTAACGGAGGCAATAAAAATGGGATTATACAAGTACTTGAGAGAAGCTTGGAAAGATAGCGAGAATGACGAACTTTGGAAGCAGAGATTGATCGAATGGAGAACACAACCTGCTACATTAAGATTAGAGCATCCGACAAGATTGGATCGTGCTCGATCATTAGGTTATAAGGCAAAGCAAGGAATCTTTGTTGTTCGCGAAAGAGTCAGAAAAGGCGGACACAGAAGGCCACAGCCATATTCTAAGGGCGGAAGAAGAACTAAGCACGCAACACACAGGTTAGACTTAAAGAAAAGCTATCAGGTGATTGCAGAGATTAGAGTTGCAAGGCAGTATCTTAACTGCGAAGTCCTTAACAGCTATTATGTCGGTGAAGATGGGATATCTAAATGGTTTGAAGTCATCATGGCAGACAGGACACATCCTTCTGTTATTAACAACCCTAACTACAGCTGGCTTTCAGATGCAAGAGCTAGAGCATTTAGAGGAATAACATCAGCTGGAAGAAAATCACGCGGATTAAGGATAAAAGGCAAAGGCGCAGAAAAGAACAGGCCTAGCTTAAGAGCGCATTCCAGAAGAGGGAATTAGTCAGCAAGATTAATTGATAAAATTAAGTCAACTGATTAGAACTATTTTATTTTTATTATTTTTTTGTTATTAAGTTTTATTTCTTTTAGTTTATTTCTAATTTATTCATCACATTTTTTCTTTACACTTATCTTGAGGGATGGCCTTTTGGCAAATTCCTGGTAACATCTGCTAGCTCAACTTGCCATTCTCTTTTTTCAGTTAGCTCATACACTCCATCAAATTTTCTGTCAAGTGTGTCTTGAAATCTTTTAAGATGAGGCGCAAAAGAAATAGCAGCTGCAGTCGTCGCTAATGTAGTTACTGCTATCCCTTTATTGCTTGGATCCGGATTTGGAAGCCCTATGGCACTGATTACCGCTTGCTTGCTAGAAGCATCATATTCTTTTATCTTGCGCAGCAGAGTCTTTCCTGCAGCATCTTTCTCAACCCTGTATTGATAGAGCTTGTTATCGCCTCCACTTCCTGTCAGATAATATGCTTCGCCTATGATCGTGTTGCCTGATTTGTGGTCTGGAGTATCTTGAGGATAATACCTTACAACAAAACTTCCATTCCTAGAGATGTCATGGTAATCCCATCTGGAATTCTTTGAATCATATGCTAATATACCATGAAGTCTGCTTACTTTTGTATCTCCCTCTACCTTTCCTAGCACAGAAAGCCGTTTTAATTGTGCAGAACTTTTATCCTGCAGAAGTTTGCTTAAATCTCTCTCACCCAAACTTAATTGGAGCCTTGCCATTCCATCAGCATCCAGATCCTGAACTTCTCCGACTTTACTCCCCCTACCTACTACATAGATAAGAGATGGGTCAAGCTGTATCCCTGCAACTCCCTGAATCTTTAGTTCTAGTGTCATTTTATGCTTTTATTTTAGTTTATGTTATTACATCTATTTAATTCTAAACACCTTAAGAACGGAATCTATAAATCTGCCTACTCCTTTTCTTTCTTGAGTTGTTGCATTTGTCTCATCTTTAGCTTTTAGCACAATCCTGTATGGATTTGTCTTAGTATCTAATTGATCCAAATAAAATCTCTGTATACCTACATCACCTTCCGAAAGTTCAGGAGGTTGATTTAAAACAGCAGGATTTGGTGCCAAATAGATTTCTGTCCTTTCAATTGTTGGATTTAAGACGGCAACTGTACTTATGCCCTCTAGATTTTTAGCTTCAAAAGGAACTTTTACTAATTCGTAATGCGGCAATGCAGTTTCTTGTTTTTCAGCAGATCCTTTTGTCGCCTCAAAAACATTATATTTTGAGATTTCATGAAGAGTATTTGACACAAAATAAGCTTCACCTATCGACAATTTTTCTCCGCCCTGCACAGGTTTCTTAGCCTTATAATAATTTACGATCAATGTTCCGTTCCTTGAAGAGTCACTATACAGCCATCTTTTTTTTCCTGCATCATAAGTTAACCAACCATGTTTTTTGCTTACATCTGTATTCTTAGAGGTAGCTGCGATTATCTTTTTATGACTATGTTTAATTCGGACAATATCACCTGGCTCAAGACCTATTTCAGTTTCTAATGAACCAGGAGAAACCACAGGCTTGCCTATCTGATAACTAGTTTCTGGTACAAGCACACCTTTTTTAGGCTGATGATCCTTACCAAGAATATCCTTTGTGTCTTTTTGCACAATGACTTCCAATCTTTCTCCTTCTATGCTCATCTTTAACCCATCCCTGTAATCTTAAATTTAAGTTTATCAAAGATATCATCTTCATAAACTGGCCTTCCTCTGAAATTATTAAAGGTTGTGACATATTCCTTTGTAATCGGATCAATGTATTGCTTTCTTACAAATTTTTTATTGTCAGTTTCTGCTTCTTGAGCAGTTTCTTTCTCAGCGCTTTTAGAATCAGCTGATTTAACAATTGCAAAATTATGCTTTTTATCTGCTTCGTTAGAATTTCCAGCAGCATCCTCTGTCTCAGAATCAGGGCTGCCAGAATCAACGCCATCATGTTGTGCATCTGAATCTGGATTTTTGGCAGCGTGAATAATATTGGCAGCAGAATTAATGCCAGTATTAAATGAATTATCTGATGTAGAAGTGTTAGAATTAAAACTATTTCCAACTATTGACGGTGCTAATACTCTTGTTATTGCGTCTAGGTCTATGGTCATTTTAAGGTAAATCTCTCAAGACTTTGATAGATAAAAAATCCACCCATGAGGTTGTGAGGGGTGTTTGGTTTAGAAACACGGACTCATGGGCGTGGATTATTAGATAGAAGAAAGAATAAGTAGTATATAAGCTTTGCTATTTTTTGACTACTTAAAAGTGATAATATTGTCCGCAAAATAGTGATAATAGATAATGCGGCTATTTTAAGATTAAACCTGCATATCCTTCTTTCAGAACAACATGCGCATACTTCTCAAGACCTTTCGGTGGATTTCTTAAGATGACTAATTTTACTTCTGGCAAAGTGCACATCTCCCAATCTTCCCAATCGTTTGCCATCACTATTACATTCTTTGCCTTGTATTTGGCAATAGCTTCCTGCGCAAACCTTTTCTTGTCTTCTGCGCTCTGGATGTTGATCTTGATATCTTTTATTATACCTTCTTTTTCGCAGATGAATTGATTTGAGATAAGGGCATTGAGACTGAATATATTGAGATAATGCTCAACTAAGCCAAGCTGCTGCTTTTTAGAATTTATTATGTTGTTGTCAATTGAGAAGCTTTCGCTGATTATGATCTTCTTTAGCTTCTTGCTTTCGCTTTTTTTAGCAGTTTTGCTTTTGAGAGATCTCTGTGAGAGATAACCAACAAAATCCTTGACCCCAGGATATAAGCTGTTTTCCACTTCATCTTTGGAATACAAATATCTTGCAATGCCTTTTGCTCCAGTGCTTTTTTCAAACAAAACACGTATTTTTTCATCTGTCAACATATTTACAACAATCTTAAGGATCTTTTTGTGATTTGATTTCCTATGAATTAATTTTGCAAGCAATTGAGAGGTTATTTTATGATTATACAATCGCAAGCCACTAAAAAAAAGCTTTGAAAGCAAGACATACCTGTAAAAATTCTTTTTTGGAGCTAATTTTGACTCTTTGATCTGGTGATAGACTTTTGAAAGCATACCATGCGGAGTGAGTATAGTCTTATCTTTCTCATCAAATTCTGCATTTGTCAATGTTTCTAAGATAAGATGGTCAAATATCTCATTAGCTAGCCCAACAGTAATGTTTGGAGCAACTGTCTCATCTGCATCCATAATAAGAAGGTCTGCAGATTTGTAGATGGAAAGCAATTCCTGTTTAGATAGTTTAGAATAGACTCCAACAGCCAATTCATAAGGGAAGTTTTTCATTAATAATAGCAATAATCCAAAATTATATAAACATTTCTGTTAAGGGATTGTTAAATCTAGTTTATACCTGTAGAATATAACAATTACGAAACATCAGCAATCCTTTTGACCTTCTCTTTTTTGCCTTTCTTCATAAATGCAGCAAGTAAAGGCGGCGTCACAAAGGTAGTTAACATTACCACAACAACCAAGAGAGAATATAGATGTGCATCAATCACTTTTGTTGAAAGTCCGTACGCAACAAATATCAGCCCAACTTCCCCTCGGGGAATCATGCCCAAGCCAATCTGGAACTTGTTTGCTTTTGTGCCATATGCGCCAAGGCCTGCAACTATCTTTCCAACGATTGCAATCAAAGTGATGAATATAATTGGCAGAAGAGATTGCAAATCAAACAAAGTTTTGATGTTCATCACAGCGCCTGCCATAACAAAGAATATTGGTACAAACAGATCTGCAACAGGCTTCATCCTCTCATAATAATGCTCTTTATGCTCTGCTCTTTCAAGTATTAGACCTGCAGCAAAGCTTCCCACAATTGTAGCCAATCCAATCCAGTTTGCAATTATTGCAAGAAATAATGCAAATATAAACGCAGCGATCACAAATGTCTTTTCTATCTCAAACTCATGAACTAATCTGTAGATTTTTGGCATATATTTGATGCCAATATAGATTGAGCCGACTAAAAATAAAACGCCGTAAGCAGTCAGCTTAAAAACATTAAATAATGAGACATGACCAGTTGCTACAATGCCTACAACAACAGCCAAAACAATCAAGCCAAGCACATCATCAATTACTGCTGCGCCAAGTATTATTTTGCCTTCCTCGGTTTTTGTCTTTCCTAATTCACTCAAGACGCGCATGGTAATTCCAACACTAGTTGCAGTCAATGTGCCGCCAACGAATAAAGCGACAGTAGTTGAGTGTCCTGTAAATATGAAATAGAAATAACCTAAAGCCATTGGCACAATTACACCGATAATCGCGACAAACATAGCTGCTCGTCCGACTTTCATGAGCTGATAGATGTTTGATTCCAAGCCAGCGATAAACAATAATATGATTGCGCCAAGCGCTGCCAGAAAAACAAATATAGGCTCATCTGGATTAACAACATATAGAAGGCTTGGACCAAGAATAACTCCTGCAATTAATTCACCCAATACAGCCGGCTGCTTTAGCTTCTCTGAGATGTAGCCAGCAATTCTAGCGCCTATTATAATAAGCAATAATCTTACAAGTATTGAGCCGAGTTCTGCTGATTGCATGGAGAGTAGAATCTAGTTTAGGGATATAAAGGTTGCGGAAAAGTAAGAATGTAAAACAAGCATTAAATTAAACATACACCTAAATAAAGATAATAGATAAATGTAAAAAAAAATTACTTAACTTAACCTATAACCATTACAATCCATTTTCTTATAGAACAACTTAGAGAGAAGAGGATCTTTTTCTATCTTAGCTTCTATTTTAGATTTAACATCCTCTTGGGTTTTAGAGGCAATACCACTACCCTTAATCTGCTTTCTATATTTAGCAATTTCATGAGGTTTAGGTTCACCAAGAACTGTGCCTATTACCTGTGAGAATCTTTCAGCTAAATCTAAATATCCTAAAGCTTCTGTAACACCTTCTTGAGTTTTCTTAGTTAATTCAGTTTCCACCATGTTTAACGCATATTGTACAGCTTTATAATAGATTCTTCTCTCTATATCTCGAACCTCTTGAGAGACAGGCAAATGTTCTTCAGATGCCATCTCTTCTATATTACATAGATGAGTTGCTGCAAATAACTCAGGTGTATTCTGATGAGATACACGCCCTGATGCTAAACGCTCTCTAACACGACTAAGATTAGACTCTATCGCTCTTGTGTAAGCTAAGCGCCTTACTTCGGCAACTTCTTCAGGTACAGGTAAACCTGCTAAACGAGCATAAGATTCTACATCCGAGAGAACTAATTTAAAGCCATTAAATAAATCAGACCTATGTTTTGGTTCTTCTATCTCCTTTCTAAATTCTGCTAAAACATGTTTAATTCCCTCACTACTAATACGTTGCCTTAATTCTGAAACTTCTGCCGGTAATTGTTTATCTGAAGAATTAGCTAAATACTCCATCATTGTTATTCCATCTGAAGCATGCTTATAATCTTTTGCCTTCAAAAATGATTTAGCATACTCAAATAATTCATCTATAGCAAGCGAATAAATTTCTTGGATTTTGGCATCCTTAGGTTTGGATCTTTTGTGACTTCCATTAGAAATGAGTGAAACATAATCTACCAATGACTTACCCATCTTCCAAAAAGTATCACGATTTGGAGAATCTGGATCTGCCAATCTATTTCTTCTATCAGTATGCAACCCATCTAATATTGTGTTTAGTGTCATTTTTGTAACCTCATTTTTATAATAATATGGAAGTATAATTAACAGCTATATAAGCTTTTCTATTTTAACCACTAAAGAGAGACAATAATTAATACAAAACATTTATATACAAGTAAACATACATGTATGTGTATGGCAACAAAAACAGTAACTATAACAGAAGATGCATATACTATTCTGAAAAATAGGAAGATGAAAGATGAAAGCTTTTCTGAAGAGATAACTAGATTGCTATCTAACAAAAGAAAAAAGAGCCTGATGGATTTCTTTGGGATATTGAGCAATGAGGAAGGCGAAGGCATGTTAAATGATTTAAAGGCAATTAAAGAGATGAACATAAAATTAATGAAAGAGAGGTATAAAGATTTGCTATGAAAGTCTTAGATACAACTTTCCTGATTGACCTGATAAGAGGTCAAAAAGACACTGCAAAGATAATGGACTCAAATGAGCCATTGCTTACTACACAGATTAATATGTATGAAGTAATCAGAGGCATGTTCATCCGTAATGTTTCTGAGGAAAAATACTTGCAAATCAGTGAATTTTTTGACCAGATAAGGCTTTTATCTTTAGATGATAATTCAATCATCAAATCTGCTGAAATTTCCTCTGAACTAATAAAAAATGGACAATTTATAGGAGATGCTGATTGCCTGACTGCAGGGATTGCATTAAGCAATGGGGTGACTACTATAGTTACAAGAAATGTCGAGCATTTTAAGAGAATAAAAGGGATTAAGGTTGAGAGTTATTGAATTTGCTTCTAAAGTAGATGTAAGATGAACATTCACAATGCAGCTGCCTCCACGCCGTTGGCACTGGCATTGATTATATTATGAGTTGCTCCTCCTCTACGTCCAGAAAGTAGATGTGATAATGGAAAAGCATTGCGTGTTGTGTTTATTGAAGTGTAAATGAATGGTATTGCCCGTCGCAACATTAGTGAGGTTATTGGATTTGTGCCAACTTAATTGGCTATGGAGGCAGCTGCTATGCACATACTTTTTTCAGAATTTATTATTCAAAAAACAACAAACTATATAAATGCCCATTTAATTTCTACCATCATCTTAGAGGGGAATTACACTATATGGCATTTATGGCATTAATTTGTATAAATAGCATATAGAGAAGAATAAATAATAATTAAAATAAACAATAATTAAACATGAGGTGGCAACGATGAGTGTTGAAGTATTTTTAATAGGGATTGTATTTGTTATAAGTGTAGTAGGATTACTTGCATCTTATCTGTTAGGCAAATGGGTAATGAAGAAAAGCACAGGCACTGTGCCGATGCAGGATATTTCTAATGCAATTAAAGAGGGCGCAGAAGCATTTCTCAAGCGACAATATTATACTATAATTGTAATGTCAGTTATAATGGCAGCAATTATTTTTGCGGGTTATGGGTTTCTAAGATCCCACCATGAATTTGATCCTGTCAGCACATCTCTACAATTAGCATTCTGGATAACATTTTCATTTGTCTTTGGTGCAATCTGTTCATTAATAGCAGGATATATTGGAATGTGGATAAGCATCCGAGCAAATATCAGAACAGCAGCTGGTGTTATGAAAAATCTAGATGAAGCCTTAAAGATAGCGCTAAGAGCAGGTGGAGTTTCTGGTTTAATGGTTATAGCAATGAGTTTGCTTGGAGTAACTTTCCTTTACAGCATCATAAGATTGACAACAACTATCGACCCAACAAAGATTCCATTATTAATTGTAGGATACGGATTTGGAGCAAGCTTTGTAGCTTTATTTGCGCAATTAGGCGGCGGAATTTACACAAAAGCAGCAGACGTAGGAGCTGATTTAGTAGGTAAAGTCGAAGTAGGCATCCCTGAAGATGACCCAAGAAATCCTGCTGTTATCGCTGATTTGGTAGGAGATAACGTAGGAGATTGCGCAGGAAGAGGAGCTGATTTATTTGAAAGCACTGCAGCAGAAAACATCGGTGCAATGATATTAGGCGCAACAATGGCATTAAAAGTCCCTAATGTTAATCCCATATGGGTAATTGGAGTTATGATGTTTCCAATGATAGCAAGAGCATTCGGTATAATTGCTTCAATAATAGGGATACTTTCAGTAAAATTAAAGAAAGGCGAAGA
>Ga0209211_10002359_pt1 | contig 32747 bp, 35 predicted proteins | sample RifGroA2_FD_183992 | JGI IMG/M metagenome (GOLD analysis project Ga0209211, IMG submission 183992) | Groundwater microbial communities from Rifle, Colorado, USA - Groundwater A2 (SPAdes) (version 2) | ecosystem: Environmental > Aquatic > Deep subsurface > Groundwater | place: Rifle, Colorado... | reverse complement strand
AGAAAATCGGATGAAAACATGTATGGACGAAATTCTCAGAATAATGTTGTAATTTTTCCTGCCAAAAACCTTGAAGTTGGAGCAAAAGTAAATGTCAAAATAAACAGATGTACTTCATCTTCTTTGTTTGGAGATATGATTTGAGAAGTACTTAAAGTGACTTAAGTTATAAGTACTTAAAGTTATAATAATTCGTTTTGGGTCATTGAGCTTGTCTAAATGCACATTTTTTTTAGATAACAACAAAAACCCAAATTTAAAATTTCATAAAAAATGAGCGACTTAGTAAACGATTTTAGAGAATATCGCCAGAAAATGAACGATAAATTATTATCAGCTGATAATAAAGTTATTAAAAGAATTTATGGCGTTGACACATTAGCATATCAAGATGGAGTGTTGTCTGCAAAAACCAAAGAAATGCTTGGACTTGTAAGTTCAATGGTACTTCGTTGCGATGACTGCATAAAATACCATCTCGAAAAATGTCACGAATTTGGGCTTTCAACCAAAGAAATACTCGAAATATTCTCAATTGCAAACCTTGTTGGTGGAACTATTGTAATTCCTCATACACGAAGAGCTTTTGAATACTGGGAAGAATTACAAAACGTCTAGGGTTTAATTCCTAGAAGAAATAAAATCCTGTAAATAAAATCCGAAGATTTGAAAATGGTTCAGTTGATTGTGGAATACCAAAACTATCTGGATTGCCATAAGAAGCTACTGTATATTCAAACTCTGTAGATAATTGAACTTTTTCAGAAATAAATGAAATTACTGGAGCTAGCCGATAAACGAAATCAATATCATATCCTTGTGAATAATAAGTCCCTATATTTTCATCAACTGTACCCAAATTTTTAGTAAATCCACAAAAAACTCCTGCTTGAAATTTCTTTCCATACAAAAAGTTAATCCATGAACTTATATTTTTTGTTGGGGTATATGTTTCAGTTTCGGTTAAAGTATCAATAGATTTTACTGCATATCCACCCATTAACGATAAGTCGCTCATATTCTGACCATATATAGCTTTCATTTTAAACATAAAATCTTCTTGGGAATATTTATAATAACATAAAGTTGACCACGAACTTAGAGTTTTATTAGTATAAACGTTGTTATCTGTTTTAGTTTTTGGCATCAATACTTTATAATCGAAACCTATTCCTGCAACTTGTTTTTCAGATTTATATTGAATTTGGAAATCAATATTTGGAATAAGCGAATTTCGCATATACATTCCTGTTTTACCCGAGGGGCCATCGTTTGAATAATCACGCTGTGCAATTGCCGATGTTTTAAAAAATAACTTATTTGCATTGTAAGTCCACGTAATCAATGGGCTACGATTAAAAGGCTGAAATGGAACTCCTGTATTTAATGAAATTACCGAAGGAAATACCTCTGTAACAAACATTGGATGCCAATATTGTCCCATCAGAATTTCGCTTTTTTTCCAGTTGAGTTTAAAATATGCGTGTCGTAATCGAAAAGTATTAATGCCATCGTTTGTAACTCCCGAAAAATCAGCCTCAATAACGCCCGAAGTTTTAGCTCCAAAAGCATCAGGTCCGCTAATATTTCCTGTTAGGCGAGTAGTAATTGCCGAAAAATTAAAAGAAGCTTTATCATTCAAATCTTTACCATTTTTGTCCAAACTTTCGGCTAAAGGATAAAGCGAAAATAAATCTTCTCTGGCTCCGGCAGTTTTTCGCGAATCGTACCAATAATCGCTTTTTACAAAGCCATTGAATTTGATTCCGTAATCTAGCTTTTTTTCTACTTCTTGTGCCGAGATTTGAGTTATTATTCCTATTCTAAGAATTAGAATGGCAATTATTATTATAGGAGAGTTCATTTTAGTTTGTAAATTTTATATCAATCAAATTTTTAATACTATCGTTTTTAAAATATAATTCAATAAAATTCAATTCCAATTTTAAAGTATCAACCTTTTTATTTTTGTGTAATGGAAAGTATAAGATTATTGTTTTCAATCTCATTTACGAATGTTTTATATTCAATTCTATTTATTAATAATTTACCTAGACTTATTAAATCAGATATCTTTATACTATCCTGAAATTCTTTAACGATTTTTTCATCAAGATTATTTTTTGGGGAGGTAATTAGAAATATTGACAATATAACAACTGTAATAAGTAAAATTATTGATATTAATTTATATTTATTCATATTTTAATTTACTCAAAATTAAGCATTTACAAAGTTTTTCCAACAACAAAAATCAAAAACTATCATAATTTAATTTCTGTATATGGTAAGAGGAATATTTATTTTTTTTAACAAAGAACTTATTTTTCATAACTAATACTTACCTCCTTTTAAACTAGCAATTGCCAACAACACTCCAAGTGCAATTCCTAAAACAGCAGCAAACAAAACCTGAAACTCTGCAGGGAGTAGAAAAGTAATTGTATGAGCTGGAATCCAGAAAAATGGAATAGTTTTTTTGAAAACAAAATTCCACTGAACATCCCAATTCATATTTACCATAATTTGACCAAATTTTATTGGTTTAAATAAACCAGAAATTGTACCACCATTGCTAATTATATGAGTATCTGTAATTTTATGCAAGGTCATCATTACAGGTGCGTAAATAAGATTAATTGTTGCACTAATTGTAAATGCTCCTAATAGCTTTGTTGCAGAAAAATCGCCTTTCATTGCTTCGCCAATTCCCGAAACTCCCATATATTCGAGAAACATTGGTGCTCCTTTTCCAAAAATAACAAAAGCAAGTTTTATGGTAAGCCCCAGAAAACCCCAAACAATAGCTCTTGGAATTAAACCAAAACCTGATTGATTATAAACACCTGCTTTAATTCTTAAACCAATTGATTCTCCCATCGTTGCAAGAATTGCAAACTTTATAAAGCTCATTATCATTCCATGCTCTTTGTTGCATGTATCGTAATAATTATAAACAGTTTCGCTTATAAAAAATGGCAGAAATAATAGAATACAAAATGTTATAAATATTAGGTCTTGTTTTTTCATTTTATTTAGTTGATGGAACGCTGATAATGCTGATTTTTATGATTTTCACAAATATTATCCGTGATTATCAGCTTAATCCGTGTCATCTGCGTTCTATTTAATTGGATAGCTGATAACGCTGTTTTTATGATTTTTCAATTAATTATTCTGAAATAAATCTGTCAACAACTAGTTTTATTTTTTTTTCAAATTCTTGAAATGCTGAAAGGATTCGAAGCGGAGAAAAGTCTTCGATATTCTCTGCTACTAAATGGACAGCTTTATCTGTATTAAATTTCTTTAAGTTTCTTCCTTTTAACCCACTGGCTTCTTTTAATAATTCGTGCAATAATTTTTTTGGCTGTTGTTCGTTTTCAACGCTTTTAATTTGTGGTATATCTAAAACACCTTTGTAATTCCGATTTCCTGCCGCTTTTTTAATAGCCTCTAAATCAAAAAGCAACCATGTTTCCATCATTTTAATTGGGACAATGCAAATTGTTCTTTCAAAATCTTTTTCTTGTAACTTAGCCCTTATTTCTTCAATTCTTTTATTAATAATTTTGGGCGAAATAGTTTCTGCATCTCTATGAATAAATAAGATATTAAAAGGGTAATATATTATAGCTTTAGCAACCTTATTTTCAAGTCCTTTTGGTGGATCAGGCAATGTCCTAAAATCTGCATAGTATCCTTCATTTGGTAATTTGGGATAAAGATTATCTAACGACCATTTAATAATCCTAAGTAATGTTTTATCAGAACTTCCATCAGCGATAAGTGTAAACTTTAGCACTTTCATACAGAATCAAAATCAATTTTAAATTGTTGTGCTACATTTTCAGCTACAGTTCTCTTACGATTAATCTGTTGTGAAGGCTTACCGTAATGAATTTCTGAGTCATTAACTATGTTCTGAGTATTTCTTTTTTCAGAAGAATTCTTATCCAAATATGCTGAAATTTCTCCAAGATTTGTTGTATCAACCAACTTATTTAAAGTTTTCCAGGTTTTCGGAAGTGCAGAAAATCCGGTACAACTAATTTTCTTATTAAAGGATTCTACAAAAAGTTCCTTTTCTTTTGCTAGATACAAACTTTCTTCATTAACAGCACTCACTACAATAGGTGAATGAGTGTTAATAATAACTTGTCGTAAAGGATTATCTCTATCAACTGCATAATCAGTATCTGTAACCATTCCACTAATCAATTCAACCATTTCATGAACTTTTTTAGGATTGATTCCATTTTCTGGTTCTTCTAAGCAAATTAATCCACTACTCTGACTGTCCTCTTCAATAATAGCTAATGCTAAAAATCGTAGAGTACCATCAGATAATGATTGAGCTGGTAATATTAGTCCACCTTTAAAAAGAATTTGAAGTGTTAGCAAATCTCTTTTTTCGTCTTTATCTACACTAATCTCTATAACATCCTCTACTAAATCTTTTAATTTATTTGTAAGAATCTGATAAACATCTTTTTCTTTTTTTTCTGAATGTAATCTAAATAATGTTGCAGGTAGATTTAGTCCATTTGCAGTTATTTCTGCATTCTTTACTTCATATATAAAGTTAGGTTGTCGCAACGCACTTGGCTCAAATTGTAACATTGTCCAATTACGCATTTCTTGCCTAGCTAAAAATGCAGTTGGAGACTCAGCTGTAACGGTTGAAAGTAAAGTTCTTGGCATTTTATGAGCAATAAAATCTGTTGTTCTTCCTTTATTGCCATCTTGATGCAATTTAATTTTTTCCCCTTCTGTAGATATAAAAGGAATTTTTGTTGACCGTCGTCCTTGTAATATTGATTCTATCCACTCTTTTTTATATTCAAACTTGATATTTTTTTTAGTATCCCCAAGAGTTATAGGTCTAAGTTCTTCTTTTTCAATTACAATTGGTTCTCCGTCTGTAGCTTCTTCGTTTAATCTCAAATATAAAATATATCTTAAACTTGTTATTGTTGCATCAGCAGTTTGTCCTAAATCATCAATTGCTTGTTGAGGTACCAACATATCAATTTCAAAAGTAATTTGTGAAAAATAATCACTTCCACTTCTATAAAAAATGTCTCGAATGTTTGAATGTTTTTGATTTTCGCTTCTTACTGATTTTGCAGCCTCAATAATTGTTTTATCTGCAAGATTTGACAAAAAAGTAAATACATCAAAAAGATTAGATTTTCCAATAGCATTTGCTCCAGCAATACAAGTAAATGGTCCAAAATATAGTTCTGTTGTTACAAGACTTTTAAAACCATTTATTTTTATTCGAGTAATCATTTAATTTTTGGTTCAAATCTAATAAATTTTACTTTTCAATCCTAATTCTAGCATCCACCGCCACTACCCTATCCGATTTTCCTAAAAGTGGATTCAAATCCATTTCAAAAATTTCAGGTGCAACTGTTACTAACGCCGATAAACGAACAATTATATTTTTTATTAGTTCTTCATTAACAGGCTCTTGTCCTCGCACACCTTTAATAATCCCGTAGCCTTTAAGGCTTTTAATCATATTGTCAGCTTCATTTTCTGAAAGTGGAGCTAAACCTGCATTTACATCTTTCAAAACTTCAATAAAAATCCCACCTAGACCAAACAGAACCATGTGTCCGAATTTGTCTTCACGCTTTGCTCCTGCAAATAATTCAACGCCCGAAAGCATTGGCTGAATAAGAATTGCAGTAGTATCTTTAATTTTGAACATCCTGTCAAATTCAGTTGCAACTGTTTCAGCATTTTTCACATTAAGCACAACTCCACCAACATCAGATTTATGAACTGGTCCAACTACTTTCATTACAACCGGAAATCCAAGTTTTTGTGCAGAATTTATTGCATCTTCTTTTGTTACGACAACAGCTTCACCGGCTCTATCAATTCCTGCAGCATCAAGTAATCCTTGAATTTCAATGGGGCTTAAATATCCATTTGAAGCATTATCAACAATTTTACGAATTTTTGCATTATCGATTTCAGGCAAATTATTTTTTTCAGATTGTGGTTTCGGAGTATAATAAACTTTGCTTAATGCTTTTCCGAAAACAACTTCATCGGGGAAATTTAAACGACCTTTTGCCAAAAAGTAATCAATTTCATCTTTTACATTTATTATTGACGGAAGAATTGGATAAATTGGCTTTTTACAAATTCTCATTTTTTCATCCAAAACATCATAAACATTGAAAACAGGAAACAATCCGGGACTGCCAAAAATAACCGCCATTGCGTCAACATTTTCGAAATCGTTTTCGCAAGCATCAATAATTTCACCAAGTTGTTCGGCTGTTCCTGTTGCAAGAAAATCAATCGGATTTGCCACCGATGAACCTGGAAATAATTTCGTAAGTAATTCTTTTGCTTTATTGCCTTCAATATGAGGGATATTCAAACCGCCCGAAGAAAGTGCATCGGTAAGCATAACAGCTGGTCCTCCAGCATGAGTAATAATTGCTATATTTTTACCTTTCAGTTCTTTGTGCATAAAAATTGATGCCACTGTAGCCAATTCTTCACGACCATAGCAACGCACAATTCCAGCTTTTCGAAATAGTGCATCAACAGCAACATCTGAACTTGCCAAAGCTCCAGTATGTGAAGAAGCCGCACGACTTCCTGCATCGGAACTTCCCGATTTTATTGCTGCAATTTTACAGCCTTTTCTTATTAACGATGATGCGTGTTTTAGCAATAAATTAGGCTTGTTAACACTTTCAATATAAAGCAATTTTACGTTTGAGCTTGTTTCAGGATTATAACTTTCGTCCCAATATTTAACAACGTCTTCAACTCCAAGCTGGGCACTATTTCCGACCGAATAAACACTCGAAAAAGTTAATCCTTTAGGCATACTTGCTTCCATAATGAAAACTGCTGTAGCACCAGAACCTGAAGCAAAATCGACACCTTTTGGGTCTAATTTTGGAATTGGTGTTGTAAAAACTCCATTATAATTTGAGTTTAAAAAACCAATACAATTTGGTCCTATTAAGCTTCCGCCAACACTATTAATAATGTCAACAATTTGCTTTTCGATAATTGCTCCTTCGTGATTTTCCTCACTAAATCCAGCCGAAAGTATTATAAAAGCTTTTGTGTTTTTTTGCTTAACCAATACCTCAACAGTTTCCACACAAAACCTTGCAGCAATTGCTATAATTGCTAAATCAACCTGAGGCAAATCTTGAGGAGTTTTAAAAGCATTAATTCCCTGCACTTTATCTTGTTTCAAATTAACAACATAAAGATTTCCTTTATAATTTCCATCAATTAAATTTTTTAAAACTTTACCTCCAGGAGTTTGAATATTATCAGTGCCTCCAACGACTACTATACTTTGTGGATTTAATAATTTTTCGTGTATCATGTTTTTGCTGCTAAGACGCTAAGACACAAAGATTTTACAAAAAATACTTTAGGCTTAACTATATATTTTTAATTAATTTTCAAACCTACTGTAATTTTAAAAACTTTCCAATACCAAAAAACATTTAGATTAAGGATTGACGAATTAGAATCCCTATTGTCCGATTAAAAAATATTTCGTACCAATGGCACTAATGTCAACATTGGAATTGTCTTTCTACCAATATATTGTCCCGATGGGACAGTTCCCTTGGGAACATGATATTGGTAGAAAAAAAAGTAAGCCATTATTATTTTAGTGCCTTTAGGTACGTAATAAAATCAAGTCATTCCATGATTTAATTTTATTTTTATCGGACAACAATGAATTAGAATTAAGATTTTGAAATTAGTTCTCATTAACTTAATGTTCTTAATAACTTTACAACTTATTATTCAAAAAAAGTTATCATAATTTTTATATTTGCAAATAGCTATACCAAATAAATGCTTCAAATAGGAAAAGTCATAGTTAGTTTTGATGTTATTCAAAAAGAGTTTGTTTGCGATTTACGTAATTGTAAAGGAGCATGTTGCATTGATGGCGACGCTGGTGCACCACTAGAAGAGTCGGAATTAAAAAAATTAAGTAGCGTTTATCCAAAAGTTAAGCCATACATGCGTCAGGAAGGAATTGAAGCAATTGAAAAAGATGGATTTTACACTATTGACGATGATGGCGATTATGTTACAACATTAGTTAACAATAAAGAATGTGCTTACATTTATTTTGAACATGGAGTTGCAAAATGTGCAATTGAAAAAGCATATTTCGATAAAAAAGTGAAATTTCGTAAACCAATTTCTTGTCATTTATATCCTATTAGAATCAGCAAATACAATAAATTTGATGCAGTAAATTATCATAGGAATAAAATTTGTAATTCGGCGTTACTACTTGGAAATATTTCAGGAGTTCCTATTTATCGTTTTCTTGAAGATTCAATATCAAGGAAATATGGCAATAAGTGGTATCAAAAATTAAAATATGCTGCCGAAAATCTTGAAATAGTAAAAATATCTCAACAAGATGATTAAGCTTATATTTAATATTTGTCTGTTTTTTTTAATTCCATTAATTACTTTTTCTCAAGAAATTAAAGAAGAAGAAAATCAAGCGAAAACATTATTTGGTTTTCAGTACAGCTTAGTTTATCCTCTTAATATAGTACAAAACAACGATATCCTGCAACAAGTTGACAGCACAACACTTCTTGAAATAAATAACAAAAGAAGCTATATGTTTGGAATGGAGATTCGACAGTATTTTACTCATATTTTTTCATTACAAACGGGAATTAATTTTATCAGAAGAAATTACGACAATACTGTTACAAACGATAGTATTTCAACCAGCAGACTACAATTTATTGGATATGAAATACCATGTATGTTATTGGCATATTTACGATTGACAAAAAATATTTATATGGATAATGCGGTGGGTTTTAGTGCAAACTTTTATCCATCGGATGTTGTAATTCCACATTTTTATGGAATGCGAAAACGTTGGACAAATATAGGTTTATTGGCTAATGTTGGATGGGAATTTAGAAATACAAATTCTGGTATATTTTATCTAGGAATGTCATACCAATATCAATTCAAATATATGTTTCAAACTCTTTATTTTAAGAATGACGTTACTGGAACGGAAAATTCAAGAAATAATATTGGTGGTTCTTACTTTTCTCTGAATTTTAAATATTTCTTTCCTCAAAATTCTAAAAAACGCTAATTCCCAATTTGGTAATTATGTAATTTTTTTCTATTTTTGTATATTCAAATTAATCTATTTAAAAAATGGATATAAAAATTATCAGAACTGAAGATGATTACAAAAATGCTTTGAAAAGGCTTGATGAAATATTTGATGCTTCAGTAGGAAGTCCTGAAGGAGACGAAGCAGAAATTTTAGGATTATTGATTGTTAAATACGAAAAACAAAATTATCCTGTTGAAGCTCCAGATCCTATTGAGTATATTAAGTTTATAGCTGAGCAAAAGGGCATGAAACCCAAAGACTTAATGCCGATTTTTGGTACGTTCTCAAGAGTTTCTGAGGTTTTAAATAAGAAGAGAAAATTAACACTTAATATGATTAAGAAAATTAATGAAAGGCTACAAATTCCTTATGAAATATTGCTACAAAGTTATAAATTGTCTAATTGAAAGTTAATCATATTAATTATAATGTTAATTCGAGTGAAATATTTATAACAAACAACTTTTTTTTATTTCACACAACTATTTGATTAATAAATAAATATACAGAACAATATTATACTACAATAGTTATTTATAATCAATAAATAGGCATTTTTTTTAACGACTCATTATTTTTTTCAAAAAAGAAAATTAATTTTGTAATATTAATTACAATTAGTTTTCTTTTTTAATTTAATTCTGATGCATATAATAAAACAAAAAACTTTAAAAGAATTTTGGAGCATACACAATGATGTTGAAAATCAATTAAAATCATGGATATTTAACATTGAAAATTCAACATGGAAGAGTTTTAACGATGTAAAACAAATATACAGGTCAGCTGATTTATTGAAAGATAACAGAATTGTATTCAATATTAAAGGAAATGATTATAGGTTAATTGTAAAGGTAAATTTTGACCGTGGTCAGGTTTATATTAAATTTATAGGAACTCATAGTGAATATGACAAAATTGACGCAAATACAGTGGATATGTATTAAAAGACTTGCTTACAAACTAAATATTTCAAAATTTTACTTTTTTTCACTACTAACCGACTAAATTCTTGTTAATCCTCTACGAGGAAAAATTGAATTTCTATTATGTTGTTTTATTGTCATTTAAGCTCTACGAGCTATTCAACGTAGGTGATTGATGGCAATAAAATAAAAACTACCCCAAAATCCTAAATTACCTCGTTGAAGTTTAACTATTAAATAGTTCCAAGAAAATTAAAATTTTAGTCGGTTAGTAGTGACTTTTTTTCAATATTTAAACTTTTACAAATTGTTGTTGTGAATTTTACGATTAAATTATTGATTTTGTGATTTCAATTCCATTCGAATTTAATTTACAAATTCATTAAATCAATAAAGTTCAGTTATAGATTTTCTATAAATTTCAGGCGATTTTTTATAATCGCTGAGTGTAATTGAAGTAATTGCTTTAAATTGTGTAGATAAATGCTGAACACTGCTATAATCCATCATGTATGCAATTTCACTTACAGTAAACTCATCTGATTCGAGCATTTGCTTAGTGCGTTCGATTTTATGAAGAATGATGAATTTTTCTAATGTAATATTTTCACTTTTTGAAAAGATCTTTGAAATTTGTTGATAGCTCATATTTAGTTTTTCAACCAAATATTCAGATTTTCGAATAATTGAATCGACATTATTAAGGTGGTAAACTAATTCTATTACTGCAAGTTTAATTTGTTCAATAATAATTTTTTCACGATCTTCGAGTAATTCAAAACCATTTTCATGAAGCAAATCAGCAATTTTTAATTTTGAAATATAGCTTTCATTATAAGTAATATCTGCTAAGCCAAGTTCGATTTTATTTATTTTTATATCATAATTCTTGAATAACCAAGTAATAACCTTGATGCAACAATTGCACACCATGTTTTTTATCCTGATTTGTTCGGTTGTCATAATTAAATCTATTTTGAATTTACTAAAATAAAAAAAAGAAGTACATATTGTACTTCTTTTATGAATGTTTTTAATTTTCGGAATAATTATTCACTTACATTTCCATGAGGACCATTACCATCACGCATTCCCATTCCTTTTCCATGAGGGCCATTGCCTTTTCTCATTCCTTTTCCTTCACCCATTTGACCTTTTCCTTTGCAATTTCCTTGATGCATATCAAACATTAATCTTTGCTCTTCAGATAAAATTTTTCTAATGTCTTGCTTGTGAGCTTCACGTTTTTTCAACATTTGAGTTTTTAAAGTTCCAATTTCATCAATTTTTTTGTTAATAGCATCCATATCAGCTTTTTCAGCAGTTGTAAGTGTTGTAAGTTGTGCTTTTTTCTCTGCCATTTGATTTTTTAACGGAAGCATTTCTTTCATGTGAGGAGTCTTTAATGCTTCAATTTTAGCTGTTTGTTCTTCTGTTAGATTTGGAATATTATTCAGCATTCCTTTTCCACTGTTTTGTGCATTAACACTAATTCCAGAACTAATTATTAAAGCTATCGCTAAAATAATTCCAAGTAATTGTTTTTTAGTTTTCATAATTTATAATTTTAAAGTGATTTCTGGTTCTTTGATTAAAGAAAGATAAAAAGGTTTAACTAAACATTACAATTATTTAGCTTTATAATAAAACCTTAAAGTAAATGCCTATATATCACCTAATTAAAAAACAATATATTAAGCTTAATATTTTTTGAATTAAGACCAATAGAAATAAAAAAAATTGCAGAAATTAAAATTTGAAGGAGAATAGACTATTGAAAAGCACCAATAATCATAATACTAATTACTCCAGCAAATAATCCTGTGATACCACCAGCAATGGCATTTTTGGTTCTTTTGGCACGTGAACCTTCCTGAAAACCATAAATAAAATATTCATTATCAGAATAGCTTGGGAACTTCTTCTTTACTGTATTCTTACTTGAATTTGTAAAACCTATCACACCACAATAAACTGTAGGATATATAGGTTGTCCCCATCCTATAAGTGGGAAATATGCCCCGGCTGCTCCAGTTAAAACGCCTCCCAAAGTAACAAATGGAGCCTTATAATGTTCAACTGCTGCTGATTGACCTTTTACATAAAAAAACATCTGGTCGCAAGTTAATTGCACTTCATTATCTTCAGACGCTAGAGTATCTTCTTTATAAAGGCATTTAACATTTCCAAGTGTATCGTTAATTGAATAAATATAATCTCTTTCAATAGTTTTATGCTTGCCTTTTTTATTTGTATAACTTAAATAAAAATCGGTATCAGTAAAAGTGTATTCCTTTAATAATATTTTTTCACCTGTCAATAAAACAATTGTATCTTGAGAAAATACATTTAATGAATATGAAAAAACTAGTAATAAAATTATGTAAATTAATCGCACTTGAAAAATCTATCTTTATTGAATAATATACAAATTTAAGAAAATGATGTCAAAAAACAATAAATTATATGATTTTAGTCAATTTTCGCTTTTAATTCTCTTGTTTCGTTTTCAAAACCAGGTTTTCCTAATAAAGCAAACATATTTTTCTTATATGCTTCAACTCCAGGTTGGTCAAATGGGTTAATTCCAAGAATGTATCCACTTATTCCGCAAGCTTTTTCGAAGAAATATAAAAGTTGACCTAAATAATATTCATTAAGCTCAGGCAATTCTATTTTAATATTTGGAACGCCACCGTCAACATGTGCTAACATTGTTCCAAGTTCGGCCATTTTATTTACATCGTCAATTCTTCTGCCTGCAAGGAAGTTCAATTTATCCAAGTCTATTTCTTCTTTCGGAATTTGAAATTTATATTTTGGAGATTTTACAGAAATTACGGTTTCAAAAATATTTCGCATTCCTTCCTGAATGTACTGTCCCATTGAATGTAAATCGCATGTAAAATTTACTGATGCTGGGAAAATTCCTTTATTTTCTTTGCCTTCGCTTTCTCCATAAAGTTGTTTCCACCACTCGCTTATATTTTGAAGTTTTGGAGTATAGCTAACAAGGATTTCTGTTGTTTTTCCCGATTTTAATAAAGTATTTCTTATTGAGGCATATTGTGAGCAGATATTTTCATTTGAAGTTAAAGCTGAGCCAGATAAATTTTCCATCTTTTTAGCTCCATTAATTAATTGTCTGATACTAAATCCGGCTACTGCAATTGGCAAAAGTCCAACAGGAGTTAAAACTGAGTATCTTCCTCCAACATCATCAGGAATTACGAATGTTTTATATCCTTCTTTATCTGCAAGTTCTCTTAATGCACCTTTGCTTTTATCTGTAATTGCAATAATTCGGTTTTTTGCCTCTGATTTTCCGTATTTATGTTCAATATGTTCTTTTAGAATTCTGAATGAAAGAGCTGGTTCTGTTGTAGTTCCTGATTTTGAAATTACAATAACTCCATAAGATTTATCATTCAATAATTCAATTAATTCGTAATGATAATCTTCGCTAATATTCTGACCTGCAAAAATTACATGCGGATATTCTTTTTTTGTTTTTAAATTTGTAAAACTATCTGATAACGCATCAATTACAGCTTTTGAGCCAAGATATGAGCCTCCAATTCCAACAATAACAACTAAATCAACTTTTGATTTTAAATATTCGGCAGTTTTTTCAATTTCAGTAATTTCATGCTCTGTTATTGTAGTTGGTAAATTTACCCATCCTAAAAAATCATTTCCTTTGCCAGTTTTATTTTCGAGTTGTGATATTTTTTCATTTGTTTGACTTAAAAAATTTTCATAATCAGACTTAGAAATGAAGCTAAACGCTTTATCAATATTGATTTTAATATTTTCCATAAAATGTAAATTACTTTTTATAAAAGTAACAAATAAGTATAAATGGAAAAATATAAAATTATTATTTTAGAAATATTTTGACAGGAATATCTCGTATGCCATCTTAAGAATAAGAATTGATACTACACTTAAATAAATTATTCTAACAAAAGAACTTCCTCGTTTAATTGCAGTTTTTGCACCAATCCAAGAGCCAGCTATATTACAAATTGCCAGTGGTACAGCTATTTGAAAAACTATTAAGCCTTTTATTAAAAAAAATAATAGCGAAGAAAAATTTGTAACACAATTAATGATTTTTGAATAAACAGATGCATGAAGAAAATCAAATCCAAAAACTATTATATGAATCATTATTAGAAAACTTCCTGTACCGGGACCAAAAAAGCCATCATAAAAGCCAATAATAACTCCTGTTATAGTTGAAAAATAAACTATTAGTGATGGTTTAGCTGGCTTTCCTTCCTTCAATCCCAACTGCTTTACAATAATTGTGTAAACAAATACAATAATCAATAAACCAAGAACTAAAGGCTTAAGAATTGCCGCGTTCAAATATGAAACCATCATTGAACCTAAAAGTGAAAAAATAAAAGCTGTAACAATTGCTGGAGCAACAAATTTCCAGTTTATTTTAATCATTTTTACATATCTGATGGCTGCTGTTGTAGTACCGAGAAATCCCGCAAATTTATTTATTCCAATTGCAGATGCTACCGGGAATGTTGGTAAGAAACTTAATAAAGCTGGTAATTGAATTAATCCGCCACCACCTGCAACTGCATCAATAAATCCAGCAATAAATCCAAGAATACATAGGATTACAAGAGTCCAAATATCAATCATTTATTACTTCTCGATTTTTTCGTAAGAAGCAAGAATTCCTTTAATTAGTGCCGAACTGAAACCACGATGTTCCATTTCGTTTAAACCTACAATTGTACAACCTTTAGGTGTTGTAACCTTATCAATCTCCTGTTCTGGATGCACATCTTTACGAACCAATAATTCGGCAGCACCTTTTACTGTTTGGTTTACAATTGCTTTTGCTGTTTCAGAATCAAATCCGATTTGAATTCCGCCTTGAATCATAGCTCTTATATACCTCAAAACAAAAGCAATACCGCAAGCTCCAATTATTGTTGCCGATTCCATAAGCTCTTCATTAATGAAAAGAGAAATTCCGGTTTTTTCAAAAAATTTCTGAACTTCTTCTTTTTTATTTTCATCTGCATTAATGGCACAAAGGCATGTAACTGATTCGCCAACTTCAGCAGCGGTATTAGGAATTGCTCTGAAAATTGGAATATTCATTTTAAGTATTTCGCTTAATTCAGCAGTTGTTGTTCCGGTTGCTAATGATATAATTGTGTGTTTTTCAGTATTTAAAGCTGATTTTATTTCATCTAAAATATTTTTTGTATCTAAAGGTTTAACCGCAACTATTACAAAATCAGATTGTTTAACTGCTTCAATATTATTTGAAGTTAGTTTTACACCAGAGTCACCTAAGAATTGAATTGATTTCAGATTGCGTTTTGTTGCAATTATATTAGTTGGCTCAAAACCATTAAATAATAGACCTTTTATTATTGATTGTCCGATGTTTCCACAACCAATAATTGAAATTGTTTTTTGCATATTAAGTTGATTTATTTTTTTATTAAACTACATTAAGTTATATCAAGCAAAAAGGGCTAAAGTCCTAAAATTGACTGCATTAATTATTACCACGCCCTAAAGGACGTGGCAATTCTGTTGGATTTATCTTAATTCTTCGGTTAATAATCGAATTTCAATTGCTGGAGAAATCTTCTGATATAGAATATTATACAAAGCATTTGTAATTGGCATGTGAACATTAAACTTTTTATTTATTTCATAAATGCCTTCCGAAGCATAATAACCCTCGGCAATCATATTCATTTCAAGTTGTGCAGATTTAACCGAATATCCTTTTCCAATCATATTTCCAAAAGTTCTGTTACGGCTAAATTGCGAATATGCAGTAACTAATAAATCTCCCAAATAAACAGATGAATTTATATCTCGATTAATTGGATGTACGGTTGTTACAAATCGCTGTATTTCTTGTATTGCATTTGAAATCAGAACAGCCTGAAAATTATCGCCATAACCTAAACCATGACAAATACCAGCTGCCACTGCCATAATATTTTTCAAAATACTGGAATATTCTATACCGTAAATGTCATCGGAAATTGAAGTTTTTATGTACCTACAATCTAAAAGATTAGAGATAAATCGAGCATATTCTGCTTTTTCAGAAGATATTGTAAGGTAAGATAATCTTTCTAATGCAACTTCCTCGGCATGACAAGGTCCAGATATAACTGCGAGATTGCTTTCTGGAACATTGTATTTTTTATTAAAATAACTGCAAATAGTTAGATTGTCGCATGGAACAATTCCTTTGATTGCTGAAATTACAAATTTATCTTCAAAAGCATTACTTGGCAAACCATCAATTGTTACTTGCAAAAACGCTGAAGGAACAACAAATAAAATTAAATCGGAATCGAATATTGCATCGACAGCTGAATTATAAAAGCGAATTTTATTGACATCTAACTCTACTGAACTTAAAAAATTAGGATTATGATAATGCCTTTTGATATATTCAATTACACTTTTATCACGCACATACCAATTTATTTGGTCAACATTATTTAATAGTAGTTTTACTATTGCTGTTGCCCAACTTCCTTCTCCTATTACTGCTATTTTTGATTTTTTATTCATTTATTGCATTTTACTTATTCATTTGCCACAAAGGCACTAAGGCACAAAATTAAATATCATTAATTATGCAACCCACATTTTAACATCTTCACTTTTAGGGTTTTCAAGTCCTAACTTGTGTTTTTTGTTCATTCCGCATAAATCCTGATGAAGTTTGTTTGGATTTGCTTTTTTAAGCTCGTCAACAGTCATATAACCCATTTTTTGAATTATCGGAATCCATTCGTTAGGAATACCTAAGCAAATAAACGATTCGTCAGAGTCCTTCTGAATTTTCTTTTCGGGCTTCATTTGTGGGAAAAACAAAACATCTTGAATTGATGCTGCATTGGTCATAAGCATTGCAAGTCGGTCGATTCCAATGCCAAGCCCTGCTGTTGGAGGCATTCCGTATTCGATTGAACGTAAAAAATCTTCGTCAAGCATCATTGCTTCTTCGTCGCCACGTTTTGCAAGCAGAAGTTGTTCTTCAAAACGATTTCGCTGGTCAATAGGGTCGTTCAATTCTGAATATGCGTTGCAAATTTCTTTACCGTTTACAATTGCTTCAAAACGCTCAACTAAGCCTTCTTTGCTACGGTGTTTTTTTGCAAGTGGCGACATTTCAACCGGATAATCGGTAATAAATGTGGGCTGAATTAATTTTCCTTCGCAATGTTCGCCAAAAATTTCATCAATCAATTTGCCTTTTCCCATTGTATCATTAATTTCTACATTAAGCTTTTTGGCAGTTGCCCTTAATGCAGTTTCGTCCATTTCTGAAATATCAACTCCAGTAAATTCCTTGATTGATTCAAACATTGTTAATCGTCGCCATGGACGCTTAAAGTTGATAATATTTTCGCCAACTTTTACTTCGGTTGTTCCGTTAATCGAAATTGCAATTTTTTCGACCATTTCTTCGACCAAATCCATCATCCAGTTGTAATCTTTGTAGGCAACATAAAGCTCCATTTGTGTAAATTCGGGATTATGAAAACGGTCCATTCCTTCGTTGCGGAAATCTTTTGCAAACTCAAAAACTCCATCAAAACCGCCTACAATCAGTCTTTTCAAATAAAGTTCGTTGGCAATTCTTAAATATAATGTAGTGTCGAGTGCATTGTGATGTGTTTTAAACGGACGAGCTGCTGCACCGCCATAAATTGGCTGAAGTACAGGCGTTTCAACTTCCAAATAACCTTTTTGGTCAAGGAAATCTCTCATTGTTTTCATAAGGCGTGAACGCTTCAAAAAAACGTCCTTAATGTGCGAATTTACAATAAGGTCGAGTGAACGCTGACGGTAACGCTGTTCGGGGTCGGTAAAAGCATCGTAAATAACTCCGTCTTTTTCTTTTACAATTGGCAATGGACGAATTGACTTGCTCAGGATTTTAAATTCAGAAACATGAATCGAAATTTCGCCCATTTTTGTGATAAAAACATAGCCTTTAACGCCAATAATATCGCCAATATCGAGAAGTCTTTTGAAAACGGTATTGTAAAGGGTTTTGTCTTCGTCGGGGCAAATTACATCGCGGTTGAAATATAGCTGAATACGACCAACGGCATCTTGAATTTCGGTAAATGAGGCATTTCCCATAATTCTGCGGCTCATTATTCGACCTGCTATGCTTACATCTTTATAGTTTTCGAGTTCGGGTTTATAGTTTTTGTGTATTTCATCAGATGTTACATTAACATCAAATTTATCAGCCGGATATGGATTTATTCCAAGTGATTTTATTTCGTCGAGAGCAGCACGACGTATTTGTTCCTGTTCGCTTAATTCTGTAAAACTCATTTTGTTAAAATTTTTACAAAGATATTTGATTTTAGTAAATATACTAGCTTGAAGTTATTGGAAGTTTGTAGATACTAAATTGTGCGATTTAGCAATTAAAAATTAACTTGTATTATTTGACTAGTAACAAAGGGAGTAAACTCGTGTTTACACTAGCTATTTATATTCTCTGATAATCTTTGGCTTAATGACCTCTGAACTATTGCTTGAATGGTATTGTTCATATTTTTCATTGGAAATGCAGCTTGAAATTGGAAAAGACCAAGTTCCTGAACTAATTTACCAATTAATTCGTCTGCAAATGATGAAGCTATGATTCCAATACCCTGAAAATCTAAAATAACAGGTTTTTTGGAACTTTTATAAATATTCACAATTTCGTTTCTTATTCTTTCTCCTGATTGACGTGTGCCTGTTCCAGATGATTGTTCAATAATTTTGTAAACTATCCTGTCAAATTCATCTTCTAAATTCTCAATGAACATATCAATAGGTTCATAACCACCCAAAGCTTCTTTCATTGATATTGAATTATTAAGTCTAATATCGAAATTTATAGCTGTAGATTGTTGTTTTGAGCTTAACATTATTATACCTTGGTAAGATTCAGTAGTTTTAGTTCTATTAACAAAATTGAGTCCACCATTACCAGAAGTTATTTGTAGAGTGCCGTCATTTAAATTTATTATATTATAAAGTCCCCACATGCCGTTGCCTTGTCCAATTTTTTTATCTCTAGTTACACCTTCTTGTACAGCTAAAGATATAGCATCGCTTGCATGTCTAGGTTTATATTTAGTATTTCTCAAAGATTCATAAATTCCTTGTCCATAATCAAATATTGAAACTTTTAAAATCTGACTATCCTTTAATACTTGAGCCATAATAAATCCAACATTTTGATTAGAATGTTGAATTACATTATCCATAATCTCATTTAACCCCCATTCACATGCTTGTAAAATACCTTCTTCAACAGTGCAACTTTTACGAATACTAGAAAGAAATCCATTGACAAGCAAATGAACATCACTAGATGTATGAAATAGCCAAACTCTATCCAAAAAATTGGTTCCAATACCAGTTGTAGTTTTATTAATGTCGTCGGGACTCAAAAAGTGAATTTTTCGCAAATAAGTTGGAACATTGATAAATTCGAAGTCAACATTTAGCTCTTCTCTAAAATAATGTAAATAGCCTGCAACAGGAACTGTTGGATAAGGGAATACTTTTTCTATTTTTTGAAGGTCAATTATGATTTTTTTATGTCCGAATTTAAAATGTAATCTCTTTAGTGCATTAATAACTTCAGGTATTAGCCTTTTATTTGTCAAATTATATGGCTTTATCACATTGTCATAAACGCCGCTGTTGTAATTTCGAAAAAATGATGTCGGTCTTCTATACATTTATATATTATGTTGTAATAAAATTAGATATAACTTTTGTACAAATATTTTATTTTAGTTATTTCTTTTATATTTTAGTTCAGAATATAATTTTTCAATTTTATCAAAAGTAAATATTCTATTCGATATACACAAGTTCGATATTATGTAAATTAATATTTAAGAACTTACAGAGATTTCCTAAATTTTAAAAATTTAGAAAATCTGAAAAGCATAAACATTACAATTTTTTATTTTAGGTTTGCAAAATGATAGAATGGTTTGAATATGGTTATTTTGGTTTGTTCGTTGCAAGTTTTCTTGCTGCAACTATAATTCCTTTTAGTTCAGAGGCTTTGCTGAGTTTACTGATTTATTCTGATTATAACATTTATTATTGTATTGTTATTGCAACTATTGGAAATACTGTTGGTGGAATGTCGAGCTTTTATCTGGGTTATATTGGCAAATGGCACTGGCTCGAAAAATATTTCGGAATCAAAAAAGAAAAAATTGACCGACTTCACCAGAAAATGAAATTCAAAGGTAGCCTTATGGCTTTTCTAACATGGCTTCCTATTGTAGGTGACTTGATTGCAGTTTTACTTGGCGTTTTAAGAGTTAACACAAAATATGTTGTGATTTTTATGTTTTTGGGTAAATTAGCGAGATATATTGTGTGGGCGTACTTGACGAACTTGTTTGTATAGGAAAGAAGACGTTAGACGTTAGTTGTTAGAAGTTAGAAAATAGAGATTAGAAGTTAGAAATTTTAGAGATTATTGATTTTTAAATGTTTTAATAAAATTATGATTTTGCTTTTCAGGTTGTTGTCTAAAATATTGGCTGTAATAGCTTTATTTTTAATATTTACAGGATGTCATACAACTAAAAAAATCTCCATTGATTCAAGTCAACTTTCTAATAGCGATTATTATTCAGGTGTTATTGATAATGGCAAAAAGCTTTTCGTAAAAATCAATAATTATGGAAATAATTCAACTGGAGAATTTTGTGTAACAAGCGATAAACCAATAACTAAATTGCACGAATTTTCTGCAAATAATAATGGCAAAATTTTCAAAGTTAGAACAGACATTAAAGGACGTTTTTCAAAATTAAAAGGAGTTGCAACTCTTTCAAACGACACGCTTTCGCTGATTTGGTTCAATAAATTATTTAGTCGAAAAAAATACAAAGAAATAACTCTGATAAAAGAATCAAAACTTGATTTATCTAATTTTTCACAACGATATTTGAATGAGGTTTTCCACAAATTTAATTTAACAACATTGAAATATGGAAAAGCCGATGGTTACTACACAAGCAAGCTTTTTCCGGTTGTAAACGAGTCAAATTATGGTAAAATAATGTTACAAGTTGGAAAAGGTATTATTGGAAACTTATTACAAAGCGAACAAACTCTTGATTTGGATTTATATGAGCCTAAGGATGATACATTAAGCAAACGACCGTTAATTGTACTTTTTCATGGAGGCTCATTTCTGATTGGTGATAAAAAAGCTGAAACAATGGTTGCTCTTGGCGAATATTTCTCAAAAATGGGATATGTTGTTGCTTCTGTAAATTATAGGCTTGGTTATTTGATTTTGCCAGAACATTACGAATATATGGAGAGAAGCATGTATAGAGCATTACAAGATGGACGAGCAGCTTTAAGATATTTATGTGCAAATTCAGGAAAATTCAGAATTGATACAAATAAAATAATAGTTGGTGGAACAAGTGCTGGTGGATTTACTGCTTTAAATATTGCATTTTTAGAAGAAAAAGAAAGATTTACTGGAACGTTTGGAAACGTTTTCCGACTTCAAAGCGATTTAGGCTGTATTAATTGTAGTACAAATGATTACAAAAATATATTTTCGATAAAAGGAGTTGTAAATATGTGGGGAGCTTTAACCGATATTAATCAGTTTGATTTGTACGAAAAAATTCCAATTTTGAGTTTTCACGGCACAGCAGATAACATAGTTCCAATTGGATATAATTTCCCATTTAATAGCTTAAGCCAAGAAATTACAAGCTTTTTTGCTAAAAAAGTTTATGGCTCAAAAGAAATTCATAAAAGAGCTGAATCGTTTGGTTTAAAAAATAAATTGATTGAAATTGAAGGAGCTGGACACGAACCTCAGATTGACGAAAACAGCAGATTTACCTCTGTAATTGATACTATTAAAAATGTAAGTAAAGATTTCATTTTTGATTTAATTTCAACAGATAATGGAGGAATTAAGGGGGATACGTTAGTTAACAAAAAATCAAATATTTCAGAATACTCTATTCCGCATCAAAATGGTTACAGATATGTGTGGACAGCTTCTGGAGGAATAGTTGCAGATATTAATAAAACTGGTAATCAAGCAAAAGTTGTTTGGTTTGAAAATGCCGAAAATCATTCAATTCGATTAAGTGTTATAAATAATCTTGGGGCTGTAGTAACTAAAAATATAGTTATTAATTTACAACAATAAATCTAAATTATGGGTTTATTCTCAAATAGAAATTTTCTTTTTCTTAGTTTCAAAATAATAAATTCTGATAGAAGCAGTATCTTTTAAAAAATCAATTTTTTGAATATTAAATCTGTGAATATCGTAACCTGTACGAGTACGCAAATCTTCAAGTAATTTTCCATGATTTTCAGGTTTTATCATTTCAATATTTTCATACTGAACAGTTTTTGCAAGTTCCTTTTTAACTAAAATACCAGTTTCCAATAAAGCAGTTATGGAAAGAATTATAAAATTAATTAGCAACAATTCGTCCCAACCACCTTTAGCAACCGAAGTAATTAATCCCATTGCAATACAAAGAAATAAATATGTCATATCTTTTATCGAAATATCTTCGGTACGGTAACGTAGGATTCCGAAAACTGCAAATAATCCGAAAGCAGCCCCTATTGACATTTCAACCTTATTCATCATATAAGTGACAAGAAAAATTATAATATTAAAAATAAAATACGTAAAGAAAAACTCTCTGTTTTTATAACTAGGGTAATATATTAATCGAACCAATATAATTACCGAAAGCAGGTCTATACCAAGACGAATCCAAAATTTTAGAGGAATTTTGTTAAACAATTCCCAACTTTCAGGAGCTTGATCTGTTACAATTTGTAAAATTGTCATAATATTATTTTTTATTTAATTATTAATTGTTATTCTAGCCATTTTACATACCATCCTAACTTTTGGTTTAAAATTATTTTTAGGTACGTTGTTTATTAAATTATATATTCCGAAGCAATATTTGCTTATTGATCCCTCTCTCACACCCGTTTTACGAACCAGTCTAATAAATTGTGAAACTGAGGCTGTTTTTTCTCGTTTAGCTTCTGCTATTACTAATTCTGGAAAACTTTTAGGATTATTTTCAGGATTATTAGAGTTTTTGTATGTTAAGTTAGTATCAATTGTTAATCGCTCTTGTGAATATTTGTTAACGAAAGTCATCCTTGAATAATTAACCCAAATACTTGGAAAAAAAATATCTGGTTGATATGGAGTGTGTTTTACAATAAATTCATTTGCCTTATCAATAATTCCCGATTCAATATCAGACACTTTAATTCTTTTTTTGGCAGTTGTTCCTTTATTGTTTTTATGCTTTATTTCAAAAAAAGTTAAACCATTAGAGTCTAAATATCTTCTAAAACGAATTTTGTATCGAGTAGGCTTTCCTCTAAGATGTTTTGTATAAAGCAAAAAGTCTTTTGTATCGTAGTATAATGACTCGTATCGTTGATTTCTAATATCATTTATTTCTAGCAATCGATATTCAGAAATCATTCCTTCAAGAATTTCAGGTAGTTCCTTAATATTAAACACATATTTTGTATCAGTACGTTCCATTAGCTTAACACTATCCATTTCTTCAAGAGAAATCTTTTCAAATTTTGAAAGTATTAAGTTGAAATCTGACATTTTAATATTTTGTAATTCCTTTTAAATTTTAGAATGGGCAAATTTATAGATTTCTTTGCCAAAAACATAATATATAATTTTTTAACTATAATTTGGTAAACATTAAAAATATTCCTTTAGAAAATTACTCTAGCGCTAGAAAAGCATAAAGAATAAATATTTTTTTTAAGTTATTTTATCCTTACTATTAAACGTATAAATTTAATATTTTTCAAATATAATATTGCAATTAAATTAACAAAACCATATCTATTAAACTAAATTTAACAAATATTTGTATTGCTATTTATTCTGTACAATACATAATAAAATAATTTAACGACACCTGAAGACCGTACTAAATACAACTTTTTAATAATTAATAAAATTTGAATTCAATAAACAATAAATATTTTATTTACAAATACAAACATGTATATATTTTACTCATTAAACATTCATTATACATAATATTATATTGAATAATTTCTTTTTCTTACACTATTTTATAATTTAATTTAAATGCAAGTTAAAACACTTAAACGTGAAGATATTTCAAAAGAGAGAAATATATTTTGTTACTATTTAATATTTTTTGTAATTTAGTGACAAAATATTGTTTCCTGATGGATACTAAAAATTTAAACTATGCTTTTGAGATTTTCGAGGGAATGCAACTTGAGAATTTGAATTACATTTATAGAGGAAATTTTTCACAAAGCATTACTGATAATATTCTTTTACTTACTGAATCCAATTTAAACAGTACAAAAGAAAATTCTAAGATAAGAAAAAGAGTTTACTCCATAATGGTTGAAGGTCTCCAGAATATTACGAGACATCAGGAAGAAAATGCTCAAGATTTTTCTGAACAGCCTGGAATATTTGTAATTCAAAAAAATGGAAATAACTATTTTATCACAACTGGTAATATAATAGAGAATATAAAAATTCCAATTGTACAAAAGCTTTTAGAAAAAATTAATGGTTTAGAACAAGATCAATTAAAAGATTATTATAAAGAAGTCTTAATGGCTGGAGAATTTTCAAACAAAGGCGGTGCAGGATTGGGACTAATTGAAATGGCAAGGAAATCTGGAAATAAGTTATCGTATGAATTTAAAAAGCTAAATGATAAGCTTTCATATTTTTATCTCCATTCAGGTATTTCTTTTATTGATGAAGAACTTAAGCAGATTGAAGATGAAATACAAGATTCTTTAAAGCATATTATAACTTTACACGATATTTTAAATACACATAATATTGTAATTTCGTTTAACGGGGCATTTAATCAAGAAAGCTTAGTGCTTCTCCTTTCAATAATTGAAGGACAATCGGTTAGCTCAGCAACAACAAAAAAGAAATTATTTTATTTAATGGTTGAAATGCTTCAAAATATAGTAAAACACGCTATTAATTATTCAAATACACTTGAATCTGGAAATCCAGGAATGTTTTTAATTAGCGAAGATAAAGGCAATTATAATTTAATTTCCGGAAATTATATTGAAAAATCTAAAGTTCAAGAACTCCAACAAAAAATTGATCAGGTAAATAATATTTCTGAGGACGAGCTTGAACATTTTTATAATAAAAATCTTTTAGATTTTGAAATGATTGATAGTAAAAAGTCAGGATTAGGAATTATTGATTTAAGAATTAAAAGCAATCATAAAATTAAATATCATTTTAACGACATTGACTCAGATACATCATTTTTTACCATCCAAGTAACTGTAAACTAACCTATCATTATGGACTCACTGATTATTGAAGCTACTGAAGATACTCCTAATGTTATTCTTTCACAATCTGAAAATAAATTTTTAATTTCTGACAGATCTCTTCCTGAAAATTCTATTGAATTCTATCTACCAATCTTAAATTGGTTAGAAAAATATTCAGTAAATCCAAACCCAGTTACTCATTTTGAATTTAAATTAGAATATTTTAATACTTCATCAGCAAAGCAAATTGCAAAGGTTTTATTAATGCTCGAAAAAGTATCTAAAGTTTCAGATGTATTGGTAAAATGGTATTATAGTAAAGATGATAAAGACATTTTAGCTTCTGGTAGCAGATATGAAAAATTAATAAATATTAAATTTCAACTAATTGAAATTTAATTATTTACTCAAACTATCGTTTTGATTTTCGAGCAATAACGGCTCTTTAAATTGAACCCTTGAAAAATCAAGATAATTTATAGAATTTACAAATAAATCTGAAACATAAATTTGTTTTAGATTATACAAACTTGCATTTTCATCAGCATCTTCAAGAATATATTTAGCTGTTTTTCCTTGAAATTCAGCTTTATGTTTTTCAAAAAAATCATTAATAAAGTTAATTGGTAATCCAAGAACTACATCTAACTCCCCTTTTTCAAAGCTTTCTAATTCTTTATGTGTTGAGCCAATAAAACTAACTTTAACTGAATCAATATATGGCAATGAATTTCCTTGAAAATCTTTACCATAATATTGTGGATTTCTTAATAAAATAAGTTCTTCGTTTTGTTTTGGCATATCACTTAGCATATAGGGTCCGCTACCAACATAATTATTAATTCCATACTCTTCAACGCCTTCTTTTGGAATTATTCCCGCAACTGGATTTGCTAATAAATTTAAGAAAAATGGTATTGGTTTTTCTATACAAATTTGCAATGTGCTATCGTCAATAACCTTAATTCCTTCAATATCAAAGTTTGGTTTTCCAAGACTACTTTCTTCATAATATTTATATGTTCCTACAACTTTATCCAATGTTCCGAAATAATTTTTATTATCGTCACTTTTTGTACATAACATTGCGTAAGTGTATTTTACATCATCTGCTACAACTTTTCGTCCTTTTCCGCCCGGGAAGCACTTATTATCATGGAAATAAACATCATTTCTTAAGTGAAATGTATATATTGTATCGGTTGCATTAACTTCCCAACTTTTTGCAATTGCAGGAATTGCTCTTAAAGTTTTTGCATCAAACTTTACTAATCCTTCATATAACTGTGTTATTACATGTGAAGAAATTACATCTTTCAGATTTTGAGGATATAAAGTTCTAATATATTCGGGTTCATTAATTCTTAATGTGTTTCCATATTTACTTACTTTAACTTGTTCATTTTTACAAGAAAATAATATAATTGGGATGATAGCAAAAAGTATAATAACGATTTTCATAATCAATATTTTTTATATTACAAACCTAATTGAAATTTGGTAAAATGACAAATAAAAATGGTTGATTAAAAATTCCTTACTGATAGATATGAATTAAAATGTTCACTCATTACCAAATTCTGGTTATTCCATATTTGTCAAAAACAGAATCAATTCCTAAAATACTTACATTTTCTATAATACTTTGAGAAATAATTATTCTGTCGAAAGGGTCTTTATGTATAAAAGGAAGTTCTTTTACTTTTGCTAAATGCGAAATACTAAATGGAAAAATTAAAATATTATTTATTTTAAGCTGTTCTTCAATAAACTTTTCAAAATCAATTGGAATTTCAATTCTACCCAGACTACTTTTTATTGCTATTTCCCAAATGCTAGCATAACTTAAATATCGAATATTATTGGGTTTTGATATTAACTCTTTAGCTTTTAAACTTAACCTTTTATCGTCATTAATAAACCATAAAAAAGTGTGAGTATCTAATAATAATTTCATGGTATATAGTCATTAAAATCATCAAGCGGGTCGTCGAAGTTATCGTGAATTTTTATTTTCCCTTTTGCACTTCCAGCCTTAATTTTAAGGGTATTATCATTATCTTTTTTTATAGTAATTAGCTTTGCTATTGGCTTTTTATTGCGGGTAATAATTATTTCTTCACCTTGTAATAGAAGTTTAATAGCATTTGTAAAACTTTTAGAAATATCATTAATACTTAAATACATATTTTTCTATTTTATTAAACTCAATGTAAATATAATGAAAAAATGTCTAAATTTTATTTTTTCTAAGAAAGAAACTTTGTAAAAATTTAAATTGATTTCAAAGATTTGAATGGTTTATTAGTTTATCATACATATATCGCAAGGCTTTTAGAAAGCGTAATAACTAAAGTCGAATCTTTTAAGAATCCTATTATAAAAATTACCCATTAAGTGCCTCAGCACCTGAAACTACTTCAAGAATTTCTTTTGTAATTGCTGCCTGACGAGCTTTATTATAATGAAGTTTAAGGTCTCTTACTAAATCTGTTGCGTTTTCGGTTGCTTTGTGCATTGCTGTCATTCTGGCTCCATGCTCCGATGCAATTGAATCTAAAAGTGCTTTATAAAATTGAATTTTTAACGATTTTGGAATTAACTCTTTAACAATGTAATCTTCGTTTGGTTCGAAAATATAATCAACTCTATATTTAGAATCACTTTCTTGAACTTCAATTGGTAAAAACTGTTCAACTAATAAATTCTGAACAGCAGCATTTTTAAACTGATTATAAATAAATTCGATTTTATCGAAGCTACCTTCTGTAAAGTATCTCATTATTTCTTCTGCTATTGAAGAAACATTTGAAAAGCTTACATCATCAAAAATAGTTACATTACTATTTATAAGTTTTAATCCTTTGGCTTTAATAAAATCTCTCGATTTTTTACCAACAGCCATATAGCTAACATCTATACCTTTTGGAGTATAAACTTCGTTTGCTAATTGTAATCCCTTTTTAATAACACTAGTATTAAAACCTCCGCACAAACCTCTGTTAGATGTAATTAATACAATAAGAACTTTGTGAACTTCTCGTTTATGTGCATAAATATTATCGTCTGATGCGTCAACATTCATCGACACGTTTGATAATATTTCATGTAACTTTGTTGCGTAAGGTCTAAGTTGTAAAATATTATCCTGAGCTCTACGTAATTTAGCAGCAGATACCATTTTCATAGCACTTGTAATCTGCTTTGTAGAGTTTACAGATGTGATTCTAACCCTGATTTCTTTTAAATTTGCCATTTCAAATTTATGTAATAATTAATATGTAAAATTTAATATTTAAAAATCGTTTTTGCATTTCAAAATTTTTATAAAATATTACATATTAAATCTTAAATATTACTTAATTAAGTTTATAATTAGAAGCTATATCCAAAGCAACTTTTTCAAGTTTTTGAGTTATTTCGTCTGATAAGTTTCCAGCTTTAAGTGCCTCTAAAACATCGGGATGTTTATTTTCAAGAAATTCGATATAAGAACTTTCAAATTCCCTAATTTTTTTAACTGGAACATCTTTTAATAAACCTTTTGTACCACAATAAATTATAGCAACTTGATTTTCTACATTTACAGGAGAATATTGTCCTTGTTTAAGAATTTCTACGTTTTTAGCTCCTTTGTCAAGAACTGCTTTTGTTGCAGCATCAAGGTCGGAACCAAACTTAGCAAATGCTTCTAATTCTCGATATTGTGCTTGGTCTAATTTTAATGTACCAGCAATTTTCTTCATCGACTTGATTTGAGCATTACCTCCAACTCGTGATACCGAAATACCTACGTTAATAGCCGGACGAACTCCAGAATTAAATAGATTTGACTCTAAGAAAATTTGACCATCGGTAATAGAAATTACGTTTGTTGGGATGTATGCAGAAACATCTCCAGCTTGAGTTTCTATAATTGGAAGTGCTGTTAAAGAACCTCCACCTTTTACTAAAGGTTTTAGAACTTCTGGCAAATCATTCATATTCCTTGCAATTTCATCAGAATCAATGATTTTTGCAGCTCTTTCTAGTAATCTTGAGTGTAAATAAAATACGTCGCCTGGATATGCTTCACGTCCAGGAGGTCGTCTTAATAATAAAGAAACCTCACGATATGAAACAGCTTGTTTTGATAAATCGTCGTAAATAATTAAGGCATCTCTTCCGGTATCCCTGAAAAACTCACCGATTGCAGCACCTGCAAAAGGAGCATAAAATTGTAATGCAGCAGGGTCTGATGCTGTTGCTGCAACAATTGTTGTATATTCTAATGCACCATGATGCTCAAGTGTTTTTACAATTTGAGCTATTGTAGAGCCTTTTTGTCCGATAGCTACATAAATACAATAAACAGGATTTTTAGTTCCGTGAGTATTTTTTTGATTTATGATTGTATCAATTGCAATAGCTGTTTTTCCGGTTTGACGGTCGCCAATAATTAATTCTCGTTGACCTTTTCCAATTGGAATCATTGAGTCAATTGCCTTAATACCTGTCTGCAATGGTTGCTTAACTGGTTGACGATAAATAACTCCGGGGGCTTTTCGTTCGAGAGGCAAGTTATATAATTGTCCTTGAATTGGACCTTTGCCATCCATTGGTTCTCCAATTGTACTAATAACTCGTCCTAAAAGTCCTTCGCCAACCATAATTGATGCTATTTCTCCGGTACGTTTAACAACGTCACCTTCTTTAATTTCTTCTGATTGTCCGAGTAGAACAGCTCCAACATTGTCTTCTTCAAGATTTAACACAATTCCTTTTGCTCCATTAGCAAATTCAATCATTTCATTTGCTTGTACATTAGAAAGTCCATAGATACGAGCAATTCCGTCTCCAACTTGCAAAACAACTCCAACTTCTTCTAATTCGGATTTTGTTTTAAATCCTTCTATTTGTTGTTTTAAAATTTGGGAAACTTCAGCAGGTTTAATATCAGCCATTTTTATTTAGAATTTAAGTTTTACAATTTTTGGATTTTTTTTGACAGGATTAACAAGATTAACAGGTTTTGGGATTTCATCATCGCTAAGTATGAGGCAATCTAATTTAGGATTAACTACGTAGCAACAATTTAACAATTTAACCATTTAACAATCATTAATTTATTTCAAATTAGGTAATTTAACTTCAAATGATGTATTTATAAGATTTCTCTTTAAGGTTCTAAGTTGTGTACTAACGCTTGAATCAATTTGTTGGTCTTCGACTCTTAAAACAAAACCACCAATTATATCATTATTAATTTCGTGAGCTAGGTCGATGTCGGATTTAAAAACATCTTTAATTACTTTTTTTATTGATTCTAACAAAGTTTTATCAATATCGGAAGCAGTAGTAAATACAGCAGATTTAATTCCTTTATCACGTTTATAAAAGTCTAAGAAATTTCTTGAAATGTCGTTTAAGTGATTTTCTCTTTTATTATCGACAATCATCTTTAAAAAAGAAAAAGTTAAGGCATTCAAGTTATTAGAGAAAACTTTTTTTAAGATTTCAAATTTTACAGAATTTTTTACAATAGGGCTATTAAGTAAAATTGAAAATTCAGGAACTGAAAACGATTCATGAATTAGGTTAACATCATTTCTAATTTCTTCGAGTAAATTTTTTTCTTTTGCTAACTCAAATAGAGCTTTGGAGTAGCGGATAGAGATTTTGCTGTAATTCATCGTTATCTTATTTAATATGTAATATTTAACATGTAATATTTGTGTGAAATCAAGTAAGTACTAACAATTTGTAAATATCTTAGAACAAAATTTACTAATTGATATTGAATTTTGAATAAGTCCATAAAATATTAAATATTACATTTTAAATTTTAAATATTACTTAGTTCATTTTAACATCATTAAGAAGCGACTGAATTAATTCTTTTTGCTTATCATTATTTTCTAATGATTGACGCATAATTTTTTCAGCAATTTCTATTGATAATGTTGCAACTAAATTCTTTATTTCGGTCATTGCAGCAGCTTTCTCGTTCTCAATAGCTTGGCGAGATGCTTCTGTCAGTTTATGAGCTTCGATAAGAGCTTGTTCTTTAGCATCAGAAATTATTTTTTCTTTAACTTCTCTCGCTTCTCTCATCAAACGGTCACGTTCTTTTTTAGCCTCATTAATGATTTTTTCATTATCAGAAGTCAATTGCTCCATTTGCTCTTTGGCTTTTTGAGCCGATTGCAGAGCATTCTCAATAGAGTTTTCTCTATCTTTTAAGGCTTTTAAAATTGGTTTCCATGCAAACTTGCGAAGTATTATCAAAAGAAGAGTAAAAGATAATAACATCCAGAAAACTAAGCCTATACCGGGTTGTACTAGTTCCATATTATAAATTTTTGACGAAAATAATACTTTTTCTCATTACTCCCTACATAAAGGTTTAATTAAATTTAATTTTTTTGACGTTTTAGAAAATTGTGATTAGTAAAAGTAAGGTTCTATAACGAATAGTGTGGGTAAATGAAAAATAAGGTTTTTTTCTGTAGCTTTTTTAATCAAATATTACTTTTCTATAAACAGGTTGCTACTCTGTAGCTAAAATCGTTTGTTATCATTTTCTATAAACATTACGCTACTCTGTAGCTAAATTTGCCTATTGAACTTATTCTTTAAACATTACGCTACTCTGTAGCTTTTTTTTATCAAATATTCCTTTTCTATAAACAGGTTGCTACTCTGTAGCTAAAATCGTTTGTTACCATTTTCTATAAACATTTCGCTCTTTAGCTAATATTAATTGTTATCGTCGTTTAAAAACAAGTTGCTACTCAGTAGCTTTAATTGTTAATTTTAATCAATTTTCCGCTTTTTACCAATTCAGTATTATTCATAATTTTATAAACATAAATACCTTCTGCAATTCCAGAAATATCAATTAAATGTTTTTCTAATTGTAGTTGGGTTGATAAAACTTCTTTGCCAGACAAATCGCACACAACGAACCAATTACCGATTACCGAATACTGATTACTAATTACCATTAACCTTTCGCTTGCAGGATTTGGAGAAATCGTAAATTGTAAATCATAATTCGTAAATTCCTCAGTTCCAACCGGAAACATAGTTCTGAAATTCCAAACTTCTGACCAATTGCTTTCTACTATTCCATCTGAAGATTTAATTCGCCAGAAATATTGTGTGTTAGTTGCTAATCCTATAAATGTTTTTTCTGTAAAATTTAATAAATCGGTAGTTACACCGCTAGCAAAATTACT